>Ga0102886_1000434_pt1 | contig 18278 bp, 18 predicted proteins | sample Colrivmet1550A02_FD_84499 | JGI IMG/M metagenome (GOLD analysis project Ga0102886, IMG submission 84499) | Estuarine microbial communities from the Columbia River estuary - metaG 1550A-02 | ecosystem: Environmental > Aquatic > Marine > Intertidal zone > Estuary | place: USA: Columbia River... | reverse complement strand
TTAGAGCTGAGGTAATTAAACCTGAAATAGCCGAGTTTAGGCCATAGTTTGTTAAAAATTGAATTATTTCTTCTCTATACATATTACAAAAATAAAAAACCCACCATTAAGGTGGGTTTTTTTAGTAATAAATTTTGAGTTTAGTTGTGAATTGAAATTAATTCAAGTTGTCCACCGTTTTGATGTTCACTTGCTGCTCCAAGACCTTCAAGTAGTTTTTGACCCTTAAAAGTAGATTGCATTTTTTCCCAACCTTTAGTATTATCTGCACCTTCAACACCTATATTAAAGAACATGTGGGTGATGTCTCCGTATGCATTTTCAGTTCTTTCATATATTCTTGAAAGAGCCCAATACCTGTGGTTACCTTTTAAAATTTCTTTTTCAATAAGTGGCTTATATACTTCTGATTCATATTGCTCAAAATCATCTGACTTAGCAATGGTTCCAAGTATATTCATTTTATCACCTGGTTTAAGATCTCCTCCAGCCCATATTGAAGCATCAACTCCAACTAAGTGATAATTTCTTCTTTCATTACTCTCAGAACCAACAGAGTTCAGATATCTAGTAACTCTTCTAGAAGACATTTTTCCCTTATAAGCTTCTTTAGAAAGGGCAAGCCATTTACCTTCTTCCCAGCTTTTATTATATGCATCTAACTGTTCTTTACTTGAAAACCCTGTAACAATGAAATAATTAGCAACATTATCTCCATCATCACTAGTTGAAACAACTTTAAAAACTGCTTGTAGGTCTTGAATTCCTTTTTCAATTGCTAAATCATGAACTGGTCCAAAAAACTCTTCAAGCTGAAGATACTGATCTTCCATACCTTCATTTATGTCAATAGCACTTAAAATAGTGTATTGAGCAGAAGTTGTGATAGTAAATATTAACGTAAGTAGTAAAAGTATTTTTTTCATTATTATATTTTTTAGTTAGCTGTGTAAATTAAAGTATATTCTTCTGAATCTTGCATATCTCTGGAAGACTCAATTCCCTCCCATAATTTATCCCATTTAAAACCAGACATCCCTTCAAATTCAATATCTTGATTTCCGCTTAAGTTCCAAGCAAAATGAGTAAATCCCTCATATGCATTATCTGTTCTATCTGTAACTTCAACTAGGACCCATTGTCTTAATCTTCCGTTTAAAATATTTTTTTCTGCTATAGGCTTCCATACATTAGATTCATAGTTTTCAAAATCATCAGTTTTTTTTGCCATAAGGTTAAGATTTGCTTTATCACCTGGTTTAGCACTTCCTCCAGCAAGTATTGTCGCGTCAACTACTTTAAGTGTATAGTTTCTTCTTTCTCTACTTTCTGAACCAGTTCCATCCAACATCCTTTGAATAGATCTTTTAGACATCTTTCCTTTGTATGCTTTTTGAGCTAATTCAGCACCGTTGAAGCCTTTTTCAAGTTGCTCTATTGAGTTGTAAAGGTTAAAAATTAGATACTCATTATTTCCTGGTTCATCACCTTCTTGAGGAGTTCTCTTCCATACAGACCAACCTGCTTCTAAACCTTGGTTAATAGCTTCTTGATGAATACCAGACCAAAATTTTTCAAGTTTTAAATAATCTTCCTCAGCACCATCATTAAGATCAACAGCTGACATTACAGCATACTGAGCATTTATTGAAAAACTGAAAAGTAAAATAAATGATAATAATAAATTTTTCATAGTTATAAATTTTTTTGTTTGAATTACGAATTTATGAAAAAATATTATTTAGAGTGAATCTAAATAGTTTTTTATGTGAAGAAAATTTTTTTAAGAAGGCAATTTAAATAAATCTTCAACACTACAATTAAGTGTTTTGGAAATTTTTAAAGCTAATACGGTAGATGGAACATAAACACCATTCTCAATGGCATTTATGCTTTTTCTTGAAACCTCAGCAGCAACAGATAACTCTTGTTGAGTAAGTCCTGCTACTCTTCTTAGTTGTTCAAGATTATTTAAAAGCTTTTTGTGATCTTTTCCCAAGATTATTTTTTTTCATATTCCTCTACAGCGTTAGTAAGTTCTTTTCCTGTATTTGGGTAAAGATAACCAGCAATTATCTGGCCTAATCCAATTAAACCTACTAATGCACCAGCTCCTTCTAAAATTTTACCAAAAACTATAAAGCCAAGCATATACAAACCAGCTCCAACGAAAAGGGTTATAACTCCACTTCTACGATAGTCAATTGGCTCCTTTTTTCTAGTCTCAAAAATTTTTAATAACTCTTCTACTTTTGAAGGATCATCTAAATTTTTAGATATTTCTATTATTGTTTCATTCTTATTTTTACTTTCATAGTATACAAAGACAAAAGCTCCTAGAGGAATAATAACCCCTACTAACATTCCAAAAAATGGAATTAATTCTCCTACGTTATTCATATTTAATTTTTATTAATGTAACGCAAACGTAACACTTTTTTTTATGAGTAGCAAACGTTACATTAAAAATTTTTTATTTTATTGGATTTAGGGCGATTATACTAGTCTTGATATATTATAAGTAAACCTTTAACTGGGTTTTTATATCTTAGCAATGATGGAACTTGATGAAAAATTTAAAGCTCTTAGCACTAATAATGCTCCTGGTCAGGAAGTCAGACAAAATCTAAGAGATATTAACTCCATTATGCTTGGTGAGATACTTGATGGAGTTCCTATTGATTTCTCCCATGGGGATGTAGATGCCTTTCCTCCAACACCCAGTTCTGATGAATCTTGGAAAGAAGGTTTTAGTAGAGGTGGATCTCAAGCGTATACTGAGTATAGGGGAAAAGCTGAAATAAGGAATAGACTTGCTGCTAGGCTTGGAGAGTTTACTGGCAGGCCAATTGAAGCTAATAGCGAATTGATTATAACACCTGGAACTCAAGGAGCATTATTTTTGGCACTTGCTTCAACAGTTGATGCTGGGACAAAAGTTGCAGTAGTTGAACCTGACTATTTTGCAAACCGCAAACTTGTTAAGTTTTTTGGAGGTGATATTTTACCAATTCCTCTTAACTACAAAAATTCTCAATTTGAAAATAGCCCAGATATAAATCGAATTGAAGATGCATTTAAAGCAGGAGCAAAGGTTTTAGTATTTTCAACACCTAATAACCCTACAGGTCTTGTCTATTCAAAAAATACAATAACTAAAATAGCAGATCTTGCAACAACCCATGATGTGAGTGTAATAGTGGATCAACTTTACTCTAGAATGCTATATAGTGGTGAGGTTTATACCCATCTTCGTTCTTGTGATGTTCAGCCAAAAAATCTTATTACTATAATGGGTCCATCAAAAACTGAATCTCTTAGTGGATTCCGCCTTGGAGTTGCTTTTGGCACACCAAAATTGATTGAAAGAATGGAATCCCTTCAAGCTATAGTTTCTTTGCGTGCTGCAGGATACAATCAAGCAGTTCTTGATACTTGGTTTCAGGAACCTTTAGGATGGATGGAAAATCGTATTCGAGAACATGAATTAATAAGAGATGAATTACTAAAAACTTTTAGGGCTAGTAATATCTACACAGCTAGCCCACAGGCTGGCAGTTATCTTTTTCCACAACTACCCCCGTTAAGTGTTGATTTATATACTTTTATACACTTACTTCGTCATCAGGCAAAGGTGATAGTTACACCTGGATCAGAATTTGATCCAGCTTGTAAGGATAGTATCCGACTCAACTTTTCGCAGGATTACTCTGCAGCAATTGCAGCAGCAAAAAGAATCGTCAAAATGGTCGATATTTATCGTACATGAACAAAATTATAGAATTTTAGTTTCAATTCTTCATTACTCGATTAACATAAAAAGGTAAAGAATCATAATTCCATTATTAAAATTGTGTCAATAGAATTTATTTCTTTTTTATCTAAGATTAAATGTAATCCAGTTTTTGTCTTTTTATATGAGACCTTTTTGTTTGAATCTAAATAGGAAATGTTTTTGAATTTTGATTTAAATCCTTCAATAAAATATTCTGACTTATTATTATCCAACAAATGAATATATACTATATTACCATCTTGAGTTGAAGCAATTTCGTCACTTGGAGATATTGGCCCCCTTTTAGTATTATATATTGTTTGACCATTTTGTTTTACCCATTTACCAATTTTTTTAAGAGATTCTATATGTTCATCTTGAATTTTCCCATTTGGCATAGGACCAACATTTAGAAGAAGATTACTTCCATATCCAGCAGCCTTTACTAAATATTGTACAAGCTCCTTTTCAGATTTATGCTTTCTGTCTTTCAAATTAAACCCCCATGAACCATTTATTGTTTCACATACTTCGAGAGGTAAGTTCCCAATATCATCAGCTGAAGTGGCAAAATCTTTTGTTCCTTTTCCAGGCAGATCTTTTTCAAACATTTGAAAATCTTCACCCGGGTTAGGTGACAAATGGTGATTACTGCCTATAAGAGCCTGTGGTTGTAACTTATGAATTAATTCATAAACTTCCGTTAGTTTAAAATCTGCTTTTAATTTTCCAAACCTTTTTCCATCCCATTCATGTTGATCCCACTGACCATCAAACCATATTCCACCAATTTCACCATAGTTTGTAAGTAATTCTGTAAGCTGAGCTTTCATAAACTCTATATAATCATTCCAATCTCCTTCCCCCCTTCCAGTAATTCCGTTACCTGTTCTACCCCTTGGAAAGTAATCATCTCTATACCAATCTAGTTGAGAATAATAAAAAAATAATTTGATTCCCTCTTTTCTACAAGCATCAGACAGCATCTTTAAAACATCTTTGCCATAGGGAGTTTTATCAACTATATTATAGTCAGAGGCAGCAGAGTCAAACATTGAAAACCCATCGTGGTGTCTGCTTGTTATTGTAATATATTTCATTCCAGCTTCCTTTGCCATTTTAACCCACTTATCAGCATCGAACTCAATTGGATTGAAAAAGCCAGGTAATCTTTCATATTCTTTTATTGAAATATTTTGATTGTTCATTACCCATTCACCATCTCCTAAAACACTATAAACACCCCAATGAATAAAAAGTCCAAATTTTGCTTCCTCAAACCATTTCCTTGCTTCAAGATTTTCTTTGCTTGGTGAGTAATCTTGTTGAGCGTTTGACAAGTTTGAAGTAAAACAAATAAGTATGATAATTAATTTTTTCATCAGCTATTTCCACCTCCTTCATTTACATCAATTTCATTTAAGTCAACACCGGTTCTTTTAAGAAACTCTTTTTTAAATAGTTCATTTCTATTCTTTCTATCCATTAAATATTTAAAAAATCTTTTAATCATATCTATATTTCTCTCAATAATTATCTATAGAATTTCAAAATTTTAATCAATTCTACCAGGTTCTCTTATATTACTACCTATACGTTTATTTAAATTGTCCCCAAGATCATTTCTTGCTATTTCAGCTAGATTTTCAAGCTCTTTGACAATTTTTGGATAAAGTTCTCTTACATTATATTCTTCACCAGGATCTCTTCTAAGATTATAAAGGGCATATTCTGTAGTAAATTTAGTATAAGGTCCAGGATGACCATCGTTTTTTGGAAGTACATTTTTATACGATCGACTTTCATGAGGGAATACTAACTTCCAATTATCTTTTCTTACTGCTTCTAAATTATTTTTTCCATAATAATAATATAAATGATCTCTAGGATTAGAATCTATTTTTCCTTCAAGGATGGGAGATATATCAACACCATCTATTTTATGTTTAGGGAGGTCAGATGAAACTATATTAGCAATTGTAGGTAAAACATCAATTGTCGCTGCAATTTTATTTGAGATACTTCCAGCTGAAATTACTTTTGGCCACTTCATTATTGTTGGTACTCTTTGACCTCCTTCAAAGCTTGTCCCCTTACCTTCTCTTAGTCCTCCTGTAGACCCTGCATGATTACCAAAATTTAACCATGGCCCATTATCACTTGTGAAGATCACAAGTGTATTTTCTTCTAAGTTGTTCTCCCTTAAGGCTTTTACTATTTCGCCAACTGACCAATCAATTTCCATCATTAAATCACCATATAGACCTTGGGAACTTTTTCCCTTAAATTTATTTGATACAGCTATAGGAACATGAGGCATAGAATGGGGTAAGTATAAGAAGAAAGGATTGTCTTTATTATTATGTATAAATTCAACAGACTTCTCAGTGTATAAGGTTGTGAGTTTAGCTTGATCTTCTAATGTTCTAATTTCATCAATTTTCTTAAAATCTTCAATTAAAGGTAATTGTGGGTAAGACTTTTTTCTCCAATTCGATGTGTCAGATATTTGATTTCCATCAAAATCAACAGGCCACATGTCATTTGAATAGGGTAACCCTAGAAAAGTGTCAAAACCATGATTTAATGGAAGAAATTTTTCTTGAAATCCTAAATGCCATTTGCCAAATATAGATGTTGCATATCCTTTTTCTTTTAACAATTCAGCTATGGTAATTTCATTTGTATTAAGCCCTACAGTTGAGTAAGGCATTAATGCTCCATTTATTCCTATCCTATTAGAATAAGATCCTGTTAGTAGTGCAGCTCTTGAAGCACTACAAACTGCTTGTACTGAATAAAAGTTGGTAAATAAAATTCCTTCTTGTGCTAGTTTGTTTATATGTGGAGTTTCATAATTTATAGATCCAAATGGCATGATGTCTCCGTATCCTAAATCATCCATAAATATTAAAACGAAATTAGGGTTTTCAACTAAAGATATTTTTTGCAATGTTTTCTTTTCAGAACAACTAAAAAGGCATAATGTTACAATAAAGAGTATTGTTTTTCTCATTATAAATTAATTAAGATAATTTTAAAAATAAATATAGTAATTGATATTATCCTTATTAATCTCACTTATTTTAGGAAGTAATTTTTTGTATTTTTATTTATGATTAAAAATCAAAATCAATTCACAAGAAGGACCTTTATTAAGAAGGCTGGATTAACTACTTCTTTATTTTCTCTATATCCTTTATCGTATTCGTCAATTTTTTCTAATTCAACTGATGATAAACGAATAATTGTAATAGGTGCAGGTCTAGCAGGTCTATCTTGTGCTTATGAATTAGATCAAGCAGGGTTTAACGTGATGTTGATTGAAGCTCGTTCTCGTCCAGGGGGAAGAGTAAACACCTATCGAGACCCTTTTTCTGATAATTTATATTCTGAAATGGGAGCTGAATATGTAGATAGCTCAGATACATATATTCAGGAGTATTGTAAAAAGTTCAATTTAAAAATTTTGCCAGCAAAACAATATGATGGTGTATATGTAAAAGGCCAGACTTCCTCTATTGAAGGATTAAGATCAGGTAGAGATTTATTACCTTTTAAGGGAACTTTGGAGGGTAAATTATTTGGTCAGGAAGTTCAATATATACAGAAATGGATAGACTTAGTTAAACTAAAGGGTATAAATTCTCCAGAAGTACAGGCATTGGATAGGATCTCGGTTGAAGATATTCTAAAGGAAGGTGGAGCTCCAAAAGATATTATTGATTTATATACATATGCAAATGCAACTGAAGAGACTGCAGTTCCATCAAAAATGTCTGCATTGTATATGATTTTGTCTAATACAAGAACATCAAACTTTAGCGAAAATACAGTTGAAGGAAGAATCTTGGGAGGTAACGATCAATTACCTAAAACACTTGCACAAAAATTGGGAACAAAAATTATGTATAATAGACCTTTGCTACGTCTTGATTATAATTCTAATGGAATCATTGCCACTGTTAAAGAAAAACAAAGACTTGTACAAATTCCAGCAAAAAAATGTGTGTTAGCAATCCCTGCATCAATATTAAAAAACATAGAAATCAATCCTGGTTTTTCTGAAGAAAAAATAAATTGTATTAACAATCAACAATATGGTCATGCAATGAAAATAGCAATGCAGTATAGACAGAGATTTTGGGATAATAAAAATTCTATTGGACAACGTGTTTTTACTGATACTCCACTCCGAAGAGTTTATCATTTTTCAATTGATCAGCCAGGACCACGAGGAATTTTATTAAGCTTTACTTCAGGAGAAGATGCAATTAAACTTGGAAAGCTTGATAACAAAAAAAGACTAAATATAGCTCAAAATAGTTGTAGAAATATATGGCCAGAAGCACCAATGTTTTGGGAGAAGGGAGTTGTTAAATATTGGAATGAAGATCCTTGGGTAAAAGCCAGTTATTCTTTTGCTGGTGTTGGTCAGAAAGGTTTTAGAGAAATATTAGCTAAACCAGAGGGACCTGTTTTTTTTGCTGGTGAACATACTGCAATTCAAAGAGCTTCTATGAATGGGGCAATAGAATCAGGTATGCGAGTAACCGATGAACTGAAAAGAGCAGAGTCATCATAATTTAGGATAAGGGTGTAGTTTATTTATTTTCCTTTTTCATATATTAACTATATGGTTGTATTAGTTACAGGTTCATCTAAAGGTATTGGTTACCAAATTGCAAGTGATTTACTTGATCAAGGTCATGATTTAATTCTTCATTGTAATAGAAATCAATCTTCACTTGAAGATTTGTTAAGTGGCTATAAGTCTAACTCTGTAATTATTCAAGCAGATCTTTCTTCTTGTAATGATATTAAAAAATTGGTAGATGAAACAACTAATAAATTATCTTTTCCTGATTGTGTTATAAATAATGCTGGGATTGCAGAATCTGCTGACATATCTCTAGATATTCAAGAGTGGGACAAGATGTTTGATAAAACTATTAGTGTAAATCTAAAAGCTCCTGGATTAATTTTTAAAGAGTTTATAAAGTATAAAAGAAAAAATAAAATCAAAACTAGACTAAGATTTGTAAACATATCTTCTAGGGCAGCATTTAGAGGAGAACAGCAAGACTATATTTCATATGCCTGCTCAAAAGGTGGTCTAATTTCATTAACTAAAACCATGTCTAGATCTTTTGGAGATACAGATAATATTGTTGCAATTAGTATTGCTCCTGGTTTTGTTAAAACAGATATGGCTAAAAGCTTTATTGATGAACATGGCGAAGAGATGGTTAAAAAAGGGATAACGCTAGACAGATTAACGGAACCAAAAGATATTTCACCATTAGTTTCACTTATAGTATCAGGTAAACTTGATCATTCAACAGGGTCAACTATAGATATTAATGGAGGAAGCTATTTAAGATAAACTAAACTAATAATAATGAAAAAACTAATCTTCATAATTTTAATCTCATTCAATATATATTCTCAACGATCGGAGACATTTGATCCAATTGATATTTTTGATTTAGAGTATGTATCTAATCCTCAAATTTCTCCAGACGGTAATCTTGTTTTATATCAAAGAAATTCTAAAGATATAATGACAGATAAAAATTATTCAAGCATATGGATAATTGATTTTGACGGAAGTAATAATAGACCAATCACTACTGGAAATAAAAAAGATAGTTCACCTGTTTGGTCTAACAATGGTGACAAGTTTATTTTTAAATCAGATCGAGATGGTAAAACACAGATTTACTTGTATGATTTAAAAAATAATTCAACTCAAAAATTAACAAACCTTCAATCATCAATTGGATCAATAAAATGGTCTCCTGACGATAAATTTATTTTGTTTACATCTTTTGTTCCAGAAGAAAAAAAGAAATTAGTTAAAATGCCAAAGAAACCTAAAGGAGCTAAATGGAATGATCCACCTGTTGAGATATCTGATGTAAATTATAAATATGACAGCTCTGGATTCAGAAAACCTGGAGTAAATCAAATTTTTATATTACCTGTAGAGGGAGGAACTCCTAGGCAGGTTAGTAATCTAAATAAAAATGGAGCGCAAGCTCAGTGGATATCAAATAATAGTATTGTTTTTTCTGCCAATCTTCATGAGGACTCTGAGTTAAACCCTAACAACTCAGAAATTTATTTGCTAGACATTTCAAGTGGTAAACATACTGCTCTAACTGATAGAATAGGACCAGACTTTTCTCCAATTGTATCAAATGATAAAACAAAGATTGCATATTTAGGTTATGATGATGAGTACTTAGGGTATCAGCAAAATTCAATTTATATAATGAATATTGATGGAACTAATAAAGTTAAATTACCAACTGATTTAGACAGGAATATTTCTAATATTAATTGGTCAGGTGATGATAAGGAAATCTTTTTTCAATATGATGATAAAGGAATGACTAAACTAGCCTACACATCATTGAAAGGAAAAATATTAGATGTAATTAATGAAATAGGAGGGTTGTCTTATGGAAGACCTTATAATGGAGGGACCTATAGTCTATCTAAGAATGATAAATATTCTTTCACCTTCGGTAATGTTTATAATCCAGCTGATCTTGCAACAGGATCAAAGGGATCAAAAAGAAGATTAACTAATCTCAATGACGATTTATTTAAATATAAAAAACTTGGTAAGGTTGAAGAGATTTGGTATAAGTCATCAGTTGGTGGTGAAATGATTCAAGGGTGGATTATAAAACCTCCAAATTTTGATGAATCAAAAAAATATCCATTAATCCTAGAAATTCATGGAGGTCCCTTTTCAAATTATGGATTTAGATTTTCTGCAGAACTTCAGTTATTTGCATCAAAAGGATATATTGTGCTTTATACAAACCCTAGAGGTAGTACTAGTTATGGGAAAAGGTTTGCTAACCTAATTCACCATAATTATCCAAATGAAGACTATGATGATTTAATGTCGGGAATTGATTATATGTCAAGTAAAGAGTATGTTGATGAAAATAATTTATTTGTCACTGGTGGAAGTGGAGGAGGAGTTTTAACTGCTTGGATAGTTGGAAAAACTGACAGGTTTAAAGCTGCTGTAGTTGCTAAACCGGTAATCAACTGGTATAGCTTTGTTCTTTATGCTGATAACATCGGATATTTTTATAAATACTGGTTTAAAGATTTACCATGGAATGATGTTGAAAACTACATGAAAAGATCACCTATTTCTTATGTAAAAAATGTTTCAACTCCTACTATGATTCTAACTGGAGAAAAAGATTTTAGAACTCCAATGGCTGAGAGTGAACAGTTTTATGCTGGATTAAAACTTAATAAGGTCGAAACTATGTTAGTAAGAATTCCAAATGCTAACCATGGAATTTCCTCTAGGCCTAGTAATCTTATTGCTAAAGTTAATTCTATATTAGCTTGGTTTGAAAAGTATAAAGATTAATTGTTCAATAAATTAATATTACTAATTTTAGAACTAATCTTAAAATCAATTTAAATGAAAAATTTTTATTTATTATTACTTACTGTACTTTTTAGTTTTAGTTTTTCAAATGCACAAAATAATGTAGCGTGGGAAGAAGTTGCTCTAAATGTTGGGTCAGGTAATGCAGGATATGTTCTTAACTTAATGGATGATTTCTACTCAAGTATAGAAATGCCAGAAGGTACATCAGTTTCTCTTGAAGGACTTTATCATAGTTCAGCTGGAAGTCCATCACACATCATAAATTTTATTGGTCCTGTTGAAGGACTAGTTGCATTAAGATCTTTAAGATCTGGAGATGCATATGACGCATATAATTCTGGTGTTGAAAAATTTGCAACAATTTTATCTATCAAAGCAGGAAAAACACTTGCTAGAATTCCAGGATCTGATGAGAATGTTTTTGGAGCACAAGAATGGTCGTTCAATGTTAAAGATCAAGTAAAATTTGGTGCTGCTTTTGTAGAGTTAATGAAAGTGTTTAAACCAACTGGTTATGTATCACTTGGTCAATATACGCATGGTGAAAAAGGAGAGACTCATTATATATATTCTATGTATGAGGATCAGGCTGCAATGTTAAATTTTGGCCCAAAGACTGAAGCCGAAATTGCCGCTTTCAACAAATTTTTCTCAAAAACATCTTCAATCTCAGAATACAATGGTTCAAGAACAACAGTTCCAGTAAAAACTTGGAACTAAAATTAATTTAATATTTTATTGAAAAAATTAAACCCTCCACTGGAGGGTTTTTTTATTAAATTGCATTAAAGAATATTATGAACAAATACATTCTAGCTATTGATGCAGGTACTACTAGTTCAAGAGCAATACTGTTTGATAAAAATGCAGAACCTATTGAAATCGCTCAATATGAGTTTAATCAAATTTTTCCAAAAGAAGGTTGGGTAGAACATGATGCACTAGAAATATGGAATACTCAATTAAAAGCAGTTAGAGATGTAATAAATAATTCTAAAATTGATCCAATTCAAATTGATTCAATAGGTATTACAAATCAAAGAGAGACTACTGTAATCTGGAATAAAAAAACTGGCAAACCAGTTTTTAATGCAATTGTTTGGCAAGACAGAAGAACTGCAGATTTCTGTGATCAACTTAAAAAAAATAATAAGACTGAATTGATTCAAAACAAAACTGGACTTGTAATTGATGCATATTTTTCTGGAACTAAGATTAAATGGATATTAGATAATGATCCTTTAATTAGGAGTCAAGCTAATAGTGGTGAACTTCTTTTTGGAACAATTGACACATGGTTAATTTGGAATTTAACTAATGGAAAATCTCATATAACTGACCCTTCTAATGCCAGTCGAACACTTTTATATAATATTAAAGAAGATGGTTGGGATGATGAGCTACTTTCACTTTTTGATATTCCTAAAAATATTTTACCGAAGGTTGTTGATTCATCATCAACTTCTGCCCATATTGATGATAAATTTTTTGGAGTAAAAATTCCAATCTCTGGAATAGCTGGGGATCAACAAGCTGCTTTATTTGGACAATTATGCACAGAACAAGGAGATATTAAAAACACATATGGAACAGGTTGTTTTTGTATGATGAACACTGGAAAAACATTTGTTAAATCAAAAAACAAAATGCTCTCTACAATTGCATGGCGAATAGATGGAGAGGTTACATATGCCCTTGAAGGAAGTGTTTTTGTTGCAGGTGCACTGATTCAATGGCTAAGAGATAAATTAGGTATTATAAAGAATGCCTCAGAGGTTGAAAATCTTGCAAAATCAGTCGACAGTAATGGAGGTATTACTTTTATTCCCGCATTGTCTGGACTAGCAGCTCCATATTGGGATCCTTATGCTCAAGGTACAATTTTTGGAATAACAAGAGGAACAGAAAATGGTCATATAGCTAGAGCTGCTCTGGAATCAATTGCTTTAAGAACTAGAGATATAATTATTGAGATGGAGAAAGATGCTGGCATTAAGTTTTCTAGTTTAAAAGTTGACGGTGGAGCAAGTAATAATGATCTTTTAATGCAAATTCAATCAAATCTTTTGAACACGAATGTTATTAGACCTAAAACAACAGAAACAACTGCTCTTGGTGTTGCTTTTCTAGCAGGATTAGCAACAGGTTTTTGGAAAGATATTCCTAGTTTAAAAAACCTTTGGATTAAGGATAGATCTTTTCAGCCTAATAAAGAAACTGATACAGATAAAATCGTAGAGCTTTGGATTAAAAGAATTAATAATCTTCTTAAGATAAATGAATAGAACAGATTCAATTGCTAAATTAAATAAATTTACTCAATGGGATGTTGTAATTATTGGCGGTGGCGCTTCAGGTCTTGGCATTGCGGTTGATGCGTCAAGAAGAGGTTACAAAACATTACTTCTAGAAAAATATGATTTTGGGAAAGGCACATCCTCTAGAAGTACTAAACTGATTCATGGTGGAGTTAGATACTTACAAAATGGTGATATAACATTAGTAATAGAGTCACTTAAAGAAAGAGGAATTTTAAAGAGAAATGCTCCTCATTTAGTGAAAGATTTGAGTTTTGTTATTCCAACATATGATTGGTGGGCTAGTCCATTTTATGGAATTGGAATGAAAATTTATGATATGATGGCAGGTAAGCTTGGTCTGGGAAAATCAATAATTATTTCAAAAGAGGAAACCGAAAAATTAATCCCTAATGTTAACAAAAAAGGATTAAGAGGGGGCGTCATATATCATGATGGACAATTTGATGATTCAAGAATGGCAATTACACTTGCATTATCTGCTAATTCTAAAAAAACTGCCTTGATAAATTATTGTAATGTAGATGGATTAATAAAAAAAGACAATGAAATAACTGGGCTTAATTTCACCGATTCTATTAATTCAAAAAAGTATCAAATTAATAGTAAAATAGTAATAAATGCTACAGGAGTTTTTGCAGAGGAAATAATAAGAATGGATCAGCCTAAAATCGAGAAAATGATTCAACCAAGTCAAGGTGTTCATATTGTTCTTGAGCGAAAGTTTTTAAAAAGTAAACACGCAATTTTAATTCCTCAAACTTCAGATGGAAGAGTGTTGTTTGCTGTTCCATGGAAAGATTATGTGGTTGTCGGAACTACAGACACACATGTTAAAAATGCGAGTGAAGAACCTGCACCTTTAAAGGAAGAAATTGATTTTATTTTAAAAAATGCAAGTAAGTACATGACAATTAAGCCAAAGAGAGAAGACATTACAAGTGTTTTTGCTGGATTAAGACCTTTAGCTGCAACATCTAATAAACAATCTACTAAAGAAGTTTCAAGAAGTCATAAGATTGATATTTCACCCTCTGGTTTAATAAGTGTATTAGGTGGCAAATGGACAACTTATAGAAAAATTGCTGAGGATGCATTAAATACAGCAATTTCTATAAAGAAACTTAAGAAAAAAAAGTGTAGGACTGAAAGAAAAAAGCTTTATGGTTTCAAAAAAAATGTTGATTGGTCAGACCCAATGCATGTATATGGTTCATTGAAGAAAAAAGTAAAATCTCTTGGAAGTACAAGTGATAATAAATCTCTGTCAAAGAAATTTTATATTTCAAACAATATTATAGAATGGTCTATAATTCATGAAATGGCTCTTTCAGTTGAAGATGTTTTAGCAAGAAGAACAAGATGTATTTTTTTAGATTCTAAAGAGTCAAAGAGAATTGCTCCTCTTGTTGCAAAAAAAATGGCTGATGTTTTAGGAGAAGATCAAGAATGGATAGACGCTGAGTTAAAAAAATTTAATAAATTAATAAAAAATTATATAGTATGATAAGTCCATATATTGCTGAATTTATTGGCACAACAATTCTTCTACTTCTAGGTACAGGTATTGTAGCTAATGTTAGTCTTAACAAAACAAAAGGTTCAAACCAAACACCTCTTATAACTATTACAACTGCATGGGGTTTTGCAGTATTTGTTGCTGCCTATATAACCGGTCAGTTTAGTGGTGCACATCTAAATCCTGCAGTAACAATTGGATTAGTAGTAGCTGGAAAATTCTCAACTGATTTAATGATCGGTTATATAATTGCTCAAGTTCTTGGTGCAATGCTTGGTAGTTGGTTGACTTATATATTTTATTTAGATCACTACAGGGCTACTTCAGATGAAAATGCTGTAATGGGATCATTTTGTACATCACCAGCAATAAGGAATTTTAAGAATAATTTTTTCAGTGAATTTCTCGCAACATTTATATTAATTTTTGGTATTCTTTATATAGTTAAACCTAATATTTTAATTGAAGGAATGGATGTGAACTTTGGAATAGGATCATTAGATGCACTTCCAGTAGGAATATTAGTTTGGGTAATTGGATTGAGTCTTGGAGGTACAACAGGATATGCAATTAATCCTGCCAGAGATCTTGGACCAAGAATTGTGTATCAATTAATTCCTCGAAAAAATAAACTTTCAGATTGGGCGTATAGTTGGGTTCCAGTTATAGGTCCTTCGCTAGGAGCTGTAGCAGCAGGTCTCTTATTTATATATTTTAATTAAATGGAAGAAACAAAAAAAATTGCACTAATTACTGGAGCAACTTCAGGAATTGGAGAGTCAACCTCTTATGAGTTAGCAAATCAATTTTCTCTTATACTATGTGGAAGAAATAGTGATAAGTTAAAAAATCTAGAGGATTCTCTATCATCAAAAACTAGAGTTAAAACTTTGCAATTTGATGTGAGAAATCAAATTGAAGTCAATGAAAAAATTTCAAGTTTAAGTCATGATTGGAAAAGTATAGATGTACTGATTAATAATGCCGGTAATGCCCATGGTTTAGATTTTATTCATGAAGGTAAAATTGAAGATTGGGATATGATGATTGATACTAATGTCAAAGGACTACTTTATGTCAGCAAACCTGTCTTAGATATAATGATAAAAAAAAATAAGGGACATATTATTAATATTGGATCAATTGCTGGAAAAGAACTTTATCCAAAAGGAAATATTTACTGTGCTTCAAAATTTGCAGTTGATGCTATCTCACAAGGAATGAGAATTGATTTAAATAAATTTAATATTAAGGTTTCACAGATTAACCCAGGATTGGTTGAAACTAATTTCTCAATGGTTAGATTTAAAAATGATCAGGATAGATCTAAGTCAGTTTATTCTGGAGTTAATCCTTTGGTTGGTGATGATGTTGCAAAAGTTATATCATACGTAATTAATTGTCCTGAGAATGTTAACATTAGTGATATTACAGTACTAGCAAAATCGCAAGCTTCTTCAACTGTCCTTAACAGAAGTTAATTATTAATTAATGATTTATACTTTTCAATTATCTTCTTCGGTATAGGATGGTAACCATTATTAAACTTTAAACTCTCACTTTTATTTTTTTCCTTTTTAAGATTAATGAAATAGTCCGAAACCTTATTAATTTCAATACAATCATCAACATCATATAAATCATCAGTATGAACCTGATCTAATCCTTTCATTAAAGTTTCTTTTGCTCTTTTTTTAATTTCAATTTTTTTATCTCCAACAAGAAATTCACTTTCATGCAACTCTTCAAATTTATTTTCATCATAACCACCTAGATTAATAAAAAATAATTTATTTTTTGAGATGTTTTTTTTTGATAAAAGAGAAACTGTATAACCATCTACATAATTAATTTCAACCCAAGAATCTATATGAAGTCTATCTGCATTTCCAAACCACTTATCAAGTAAGTCTATATATGTATCCTGTATTTTTTGACCACAAGTAAAAACTACATCGTGAAGCTCTGTATTGCATCCATCTGCTCTTCCTCCAAGATATACAGCAAAAAGTTTAATATTTTCTTTCATATCTAATTGTATTAAAGAATTTTAAAATATAGTATTTTTTTATACCAGGTGTTTAATTACCTTGTTAGAAATATATGAAAAAATTATTATCACCATTTTTTTTAGTATTTATTTTTCTTTTTACAAGTTGTAATAATACTTCAGATATTATTGTCATAGGTCATAGAGGAGCTATGGGCCATGCACTTGAAAACACTATTGAATCAGTTGAAAAAGCTGTTAATCTTAATGTTGATGGAATAGAAATTGATGTATTCAAATCCAAAACAGGGGAATTAATAGTTTATCATGATCCTTCATTAAAAAGGTTATCAAATTCAACTGCATTAATAGAGGATATATCTTTAGATTCAATAAAAAAAGTTAAACTAAAAGGGGGACTAATGATTCCTATCCTTGAGGAGGTTATTGATGTTATTCCAGAAAATATTTTTTTAAACATAGAGCTTAAGGGAAAAAACACAGCTTATGCTACTAACAAAATTATTTCAGAATATTTAACGCGTTATAATTGGCCACCATCAAAATTTATAATATCAAGTTTTAATTGGAATGAATTAAAAAATTTTAGAAGTATTAATGCTGACGTTCCTATTGCAATTCTTGTCGACTCATTATATAAAATAGATAGTGCTATTAGACTTTCAAAGGAACTAAACGCAATATCTTTAAATCCAAACAATAAGTTCTTAACGAATGAAATTGTTAAAAAAATACACTCTAATGATATTAAAGTTTATCCCTATACAATTAATGCTCCAGAGAATATAAAGAGAATGAAATTAATGGGAGTAGATGCAATTATAACTGATTATCCAGAAAGAATTAATAAATAAAAAAGGAAAGCTTTATACTCTGTTTTTAGCTACCACAAAATGTTCAATTTTGAAAATATGATTTTCAGGAATGGTTCTTCCAATTGGAGTAAAATACTTAGAATTAAGATCAGCTAAGGTTTTATTTTCTATTAATGAAAACCTATTTTGAGAGAGTAAATCCTCAATTTCTTCAGCCGAGTATAATGATATCCATGGTTCGCCTACTTTCGCAGCTCCATAGGTTATTAATTTAGCTCGTTTTTCAGTGTTTGGATAACCCTTACCAAAACAGGCCTTTGGATCTTCTCTCAGAAGGCTATTTACATAAGACATAAAGAGTATTGCATTTGAATTTTGGGTTAAGACAGCCAGTTCATTTAAAGTTGA
>Ga0102886_1000426_pt1 | contig 18528 bp, 10 predicted proteins | sample Colrivmet1550A02_FD_84499 | JGI IMG/M metagenome (GOLD analysis project Ga0102886, IMG submission 84499) | Estuarine microbial communities from the Columbia River estuary - metaG 1550A-02 | ecosystem: Environmental > Aquatic > Marine > Intertidal zone > Estuary | place: USA: Columbia River... | reverse complement strand
TGATAAGAAAAGTTTAATAGATCTTTCGTTGAAGAATGCCCGGTATTATAGACTTGAACGTTTGAAGAATGTTCAAATTGTAGATCCAGACAGGCATACTAAACGCATCATGCAACAAATGAAGATAGATTTAAGAATGCCTGTTGAACCGAGGCATTTAGAATGTTTTGACAACAGTAATTTTCAAGGAACTCATCCGGTTGCTGCGTGTGTTGTTTTTAAAAATGGTAAGCCAAGCAAAAAAGAATACCGAAACTTTAATATTAAAACCGTTGAGGGTCCAGACGATTTCGCCAGTATGGAAGAGGTGATTTATAGGCGATACAAAAGGCTTTTAGAAGAGGGCGAAGACTTGCCACAACTCATTGTTGTCGATGGTGGAAAAGGCCAACTGAGTAGTGCTTTGGTTGCACTTGATCGATTAGGGCTTCGTGGTAAGATTTCAATCATTGGAATCGCAAAACGTTTAGAAGAGATTTATTTCCCCAATGACCCCATACCCATGTATTTAGACAAACGTTCTGAATCCTTGAAGGTGATTCAAAATGCAAGGAATGAAGCGCACCGATTTGGGATTACGCATCATAGAAATAAAAGAAGTAAAACTGGCATTAAATCTGAATTGGAAAGTATTGAAGGGGTTGGACCATCAACAATTAAATTGTTATTAAATAAGCTGAAATCGGTAAAGGCGATAAAGTCTGCGAGTGTTGAAACATTAGCTTCAGTCGTGGGTCAATCAAAAGCAAAAAAAGTGTATTCACATTTTCAAAAGACAGTTAAAGTTGAGAATTAAGATTACCATAATTTTCGTTTTATTCGGGTTTTTGAGCTTTGGCCAAAAGCAATTAAAAGTTGGTTTAGCTTTAAGCGGAGGAGGGGCTAAAGGAATGGCACATATTGGTGTGCTGCGAGCACTCGAAGAGCACAATGTCAATATAGATTATATCAGTGGGACAAGCATGGGGGCTGTCGTTGGTGCGATGTATTCTATTGGGTATTCGGTTGATCAGATTGAAGTGTATTTAAAAAATGTGGATTGGGATGCTTTGCTCGAAAATACTCTTCCTCGAAACCATTTAAGTGTTTTAGATAGAGAATCTGCCGAACGCTACTTGTTAGATTTTGAAGTTGTTGATGACAAAATATTAGCACCAGATGCTTTTAATAAAGGGCAATACATGCTAAAGGAGTTGTCGTTTTTAACTTTCCCTGCACATGGCGAAACCGATTTCAGCAAGTTTAAAATTCCGTTTTTATGTGTTGCAACTGATTTAGTATCTGGCGAGGAAGTTATCTTTGAAGAAGGTGAACTCTCGGGAGCTTTAAGAGCATCTTTAGCATTTCCTTCCATGTTTTCTCCTTTCAAAATTAAAGGCAGAAAATATGTAGATGGCGGAGTCGTAAACAATCTCCCAATTGCAATTTTAAAAGAAAATAAAGGAATGGACTTTGTAATTGCAAGCAATGTTCAGGGGCGTTTATATACGGAAGAAGAACTCGTAAGTGTCATTCAAATATTGGAACAAGTGAGCAGTTACACTAATGCAATTGCGTATAAAGCTCAAAAAGAAAAAGCCTCCCTTATTATAAACTCACCAGTTCTGAATTACAGCCTTACAGCTTATGATCAGGCCGACACTATTTTAAAACTCGGTTACATTGAAGCGATTAAATATGAGGATATCTTTAAAAAACTTCCACAAAAAAAAGAAGAAAGAGATACAGTTATAGACCTAAGGAAAGAAAAGACATTTTATGTAAATAGTGTTGAGGTGGATGGGGTAAATCAAACTACAGCCAGATTTGTGAAGTCTAAAATGAGATTGAAAAAACCAACTGAATACACACCTAAAAAACTAAATGTAGGTTTAGATCGCTTATATGGCAGTAATTATTATAGCCATTTGTATTTCGACTTAATACCTGCAGATACAGGCTATAACCTTCTTTTAAAGTTAAAAGAGAGACAAAGCTCAATGACCTTGAGGGCGGGTCTGCATTACGATGATGACTTTGGAATTGGCATCTTAGCAAACGTTACGCTGAGAAATGCGCTTTTGGCTAACTCTCGCTTTACAATGGATGTTGTTTTGAGCGAGAATATTCGGGGTAAAATTGCCTATGTCTACGATCGAGGGTTTATACCGGCTTTAGGTGTGCAAATTGCATTTAATCGCTTTGGGACTAAGATTTATGACAACCGTGAGGCTATTACTTCTTTGACGTATCAGGATTTTTCAGTAGCAGCGTTTTTAATGTCAACTTTCAGCAACAATTACAGCATTGGCGGAGGAATTAAATATGAAAATGTTAACTATCTTGAAGACTTTCAAACCTTGGGTATTGGTCGATTTAACAACAATTACCTCCATACGTACGTGTTTCTTGATTTCGATAATTTTAATAGAAAATACAAACCCAGCAAAGGATTTAAGCTCAAGTCTGAATTTAGAACCATTTCTCGCCAAAAAGAAGGGACACAATTCTTTGATGCTAGCTCCGTGGTTTATGCAAAATATGACCAAGCTGTAAAGCTTAATGATAAACTTGGGATTAATACAACGCTTTTGATCGCTGGAACAATTGGACCAGATTTGGATTTGCCTTACAACATATATTTTGGAGGTCTAGGAGAGAATTACAACAACTTTATTTTTCCCTTTTTAGGTTACCGCTATATGGAACTATTTGGGAGGACGGGAGCAATGGGCCGTTTAGACTTTTATATTGAGCCCGCCAAAAATCATTTTATAACCGCTAAAGCCAACATCGGTAAACTAGAACCTACGATTGATGGGCTGTTTAATGAATCTATTTTACTTGATGGTTATGGTATTTCTTATGGCTACAATTCTCCTTTTGGTCCTTTAGAATTTACGTTAATTGCATCTACTAACCATAGTGCTATATTGTCCTACTTAAGCTTAGGTTTTTGGTTTTGATGAAGATGAAGATTAAAATTGTTTTTGTTTTTCTATTGATTTTTGGAGCACTCTCTGCTCAGGAAAGACCTGTTGTAGGTGTCGTTCTAAGTGGAGGAGGAGCTAAAGGCTTTGCTCATGTTGGTATGCTTAAAGTTTTAGACTCCTTGGGAATCCCTGTAGATTACGTTGCGGGTACTAGCATGGGTTCTGTTGTTGGCAGCTTGTATGCCTTGGGTTACAATCCTAATCAAATAGAGAAAATCGTAACAGATATAGATTGGACAAGCTTGATGAGTGATGCTCCGGAAAGAGAATATCTAACACATCTAAACAAGACTAATTTTGAAAAGTACCTGTTTAAAACAAACCTTCAAGGTTTAGGAATTGTTCCTCCCAGCGGCTTTATTTCTGGACAAAAAATGATTGCCAAGTTAAATGAGGTGACTCAAAATTACCACGGTGAGCGTGATTTCATGACAGACTTTCCACGTAAGTTTTTATGTGTAGCCACAGATTTAAGAACAGGCGAGGAAACGGTATTTACTCATGGTTCATTGCCGGATGCCATTCGTGCCAGCGTTTCAATTCCAAGTATGTTTACGCCTTATCGTGTTGATGGGGAGCTCAAAGTAGATGGTGGAATGGTAAACAATTTCCCCTCAGACCATCTAAAGGAATTGGGCTGTGATATCATTATAGGACTGAGTGTTCAATCTTCTGTGCAAGATAGCCTGGGCCAGATTTCAATTATAGAAGTTTTGGAAATGATGGGGATGTTTATAGACACAAAGTCTAACGATTATAGACAATCGCTTTGCGATATAGTGATTCATCCAGATATGCAGGGCTATGGCTTAACTGATTTTGAAAGCAATGAAATAATAGTTGAAATTGGCGAAAATGGAGCCAAAGAAAGGATGGGTGAACTATTGAAAATTGCTAATAAGTTTAAGCAATACCCTAAACAAGAAGTTGTCGAATATGTACCTAAAGACTCAGTTCGTATTTCAGAAATAACAGTGCATGGTTTGCATAGAAAGAGCGGTGCTAACCTCATTGATAAATTTGGAGTAGAAGAAAATGAAACCTATGCTATAAAAGATCTTGAGTACCAATTAAACGTTGTTTACGGAAGTCAAAGATTTAAGCAAGTACAGTACAAAATTTTAGAAAAAGAAGATGGTACTTTCTTAATGCGCATTGAGGTTGTCGAAAAAGAGTCGGATACCCAAGTTGGAATAAACCTTCATTACGATTCAGACTTTGGCGCAGCTGTAGGGTTGGGGCTAATGCGTTATGATGCATTTTTAGATGGTGCTGATTTAGGTGTGGATTTACTTCTTCGTAATAATGTTATGGCGAGAGTTTTTTACGACTACGATCGTGGTAAATACCCGGGCTTTTATTTTGAATCACGCTATTTCAATGCCTTGCCGAGTATATACGATGACAAGAAGTTTATTGGAGAATTAGGTTTAAACGATTGGTCGAATTATTTAGCTATTCAAAGTTCGTATAAAAGACGAGGAAATGTTAGAATCGGTCTAGGGCTAGATTTGCAGAAATATAATTTTGATAGGATCCCAGATTGGATAGATGACCCAAGTTCAGGCATTGATTATAGCCGCTTGAATTTAGTACATGCGCATTGGGTAAAGATTCAAATCGACATTGATAATTTGGACAGTAAAGAATTTGCTACAAAAGGGTTTAGGCTTTATTTGCAAGGTTCGTTAACACAGCTTTTAAAGGAGAGCTTTGGTGCTTTTAATTTCGAACCCTTTGCGCCAATTAGTATAGATTATGTGCAAGCTTGGTCTCCAAGAAAGTGGCTTACTATAATGCCGCGAGGACGAGTTGGTGCAACGCTTGCCAACGAAAGCACACTTCCTTATAAGTTCTTTTCCGGCAGCTTTGGCCGAAATAATATTCAGAATAACAGAAATTTTGCAGGCTACAGATTTATGGAGCTAACTGTTGTGGAGGATGGCGTTGAATATTATCCTGAAAATATTGCAAGTGCTGAATGTGCTATTCGTTTTCAAATAGGCAAGCTTGGCTATTTATCTATGTTGGGCGGATTTGGTTCGGCAAGTCATGAGCTCGATAGAATTTTCCAAACATATTTCGGGGGTATTGGCGCCAGTTATAGCATTAATACCATTTTCGGACCAGTGCAAATGATCGTTCATAAATCAACGGAGCACAAATCGGTCTATACCTATCTTAGTTTTGGATACTGGCTATAGAAGCGGTGCAAGAAGCCTGGCAACGGATTCTATTACTTTTTTTGTGAATGGTCTTTTTTCCCAGCGGTTTAATTTGAGTTCGGTTGAATCTTTCAGATCGTCTTTAAATTGATTAGCCATTTCTTGGGCAATCTCTGCGCTATAAGCAAAAGCATTTACTTCGAAGTTAATGTTGAAACTACGGTAGTCCATGTTGGTGGATCCGATGGTGGCAAGAGAGTTGTCTATAACGATGGTTTTTGCATGAATAAACCCTTTGTTGTATAGATAAACTTTGGCACCAGAGGTGAGTAGCGCTTTGCAATAACTCATGGTTGCAGCTTGCACAATTTTGGCGTCTGAATTGCCAGGAATTAAAATTTTCACATCAACACCGCTCAGCGCTGCAGATTGAATGGCAGTTAAGATTTGATCGTTTGGAATAAAGTAAGGCGATGTAATGAGAACCTGTTTTTTGGCAATAGAAATTGCCTTAAAAAAAGCAAGCATGATACTAGCCCAATCAGAATCTGGTCCACTAAAAGCAATTTGTACAACCGCTTTTGTATATGTGGGTAAAACTGGAAAGTAACTGATTTGAATAGCGAGCTGAATATTAGAGACAAAGCGCCACATCAATAAAAATTGAATTTGGAGTTGCTGAACACATTCTCCATCTAAGCGCAGATGAGTGTCTCGCCAATACATTTTTGAATCTTCGTTGTTCAAGTAACGTACGGATAAATTAATACCACCTGTAAAAGCAGTCTTGCCATCTATAATAACAATCTTTCTATGATTTCTATAATTGGCGTTGCTCGTAAAAAATGGAAAACGAACCTTCATAAAGGGATAAATTTCAATTCCACTTGACTTCAGATCATTAATAAATTTGTTTTTGAGCTTCGAGCTTCCAACGTCATCATATATTATGCGGACTTCAATTCCGTTTTGTGCTTTCTTCTTTAGGATATCCATAATAGAATGAACTAGCGGATCATCCTCTATGATGTAATACTCAAAATGAATGTGATGCGTTGCCTCCTCTAAGCAAGTGATGAGATCTTTGAATTTCTCTTCTCCATTGCGAAGTACTTTCAAATAGTTGTTGACTGATAAAAAGGCGTTGTTGGTTTGTAAAAGTTTTGATACCGTTTTGTGTTCTTCGTCAACAAATTGGTTGCTGAAACTCTCCTCGAAAATAATTTCTTTTTCATTTTTCCATTGCTGCAGAAGTCGAATGTCAACCATTCCTTTCCTGCTAAAGAGTTTGCGTTTTCTGTAATCGCGGCCAAAGTAGAGGTATATGATAACTCCGATAAGGGGTAAAAAAATTAAGATTAAAACATAGCCCAAAGTCTTCGATGGGTTTCGATTGTCTAAAAGAATAGAGAAAATTAATAAAGCAACTCCTATATAGTATAGGGCAAGCACGGCAGTTGGCAAAAGGCCTTGAAGAGAATTGAACATATCTAATCGAAAAAGATTGACATGTCAGACAAACCTTTTCTTTTTATGTTGGGAACTTGTGCTCCTTCCTTTGGGTAGCCTATGGGAATAAGTAAGTAAGGTTTCTCATTTGAAGGGCGACCAAGAATTTCAGTTAAAAAATTCATTGGGCTGGGCGTGTGTGTTAAAGAAACTAAACCAGCTTTGTGTATTGCAGCCAATAAAAATCCGCATGCGATGCCAACAGATTCTTGCACGTAGTAATTTTTAGTTTTTTCACCATCGTCTAAGTTGTAGGTCTTTTTGAAAACAACAATTATCCATGGGGCAATTTCAAGAAAGGGTTTGCGATGATCGGTGCCAAAAGGCGATAAATCTTTTAACCACTCTTCTGATGCACGTCCGTTATAGAATTCATACTCTTCCTTTTCTGCAGCACCTCTTATTTTAGATTTTAGTTCGGGATTACTTATCGCGCAAAAAGTCCAGGGTTGTTTATGTGCTCCGCTTGGCGCAGAGCTGGCGGTAAGAATCAAATTTTCGATTGTTTCTATAGAAATTGGTTTATCTGAGAAATCGCGAATACTTCTTCTAAGATTCATTTCTTGGTAGAAATCTTTCGATGTTTCTTCAATGCTTTTTCCGGACTCAGAAATCGGTGTATAGGCTATGAAGTTGTTTTTAGAAGTCATCTTTAAATTTCAAATTGAGGCAGTCAAAGTAGTGAATTGGTCGTTCAATAATTAGCCTGTTTTTATATTATTAATCTTACTTTATTTTTGATGACTCCCTCAAACGGCAACTCGTGTTGAAATTTAAACATATAATTTCAATGTGTTAATTTTAATTAAATCAGCTTGATATGCTGATTTTCAGGCATTTCAGATGTCATTAAAATTATATTTGCCATTCCAAATTCTATGACTATAGCTAGGTTGAAAAATTCAACCTAGAATTAATTTAATAAACAGTACAATGAAAAATGGTTTACGTTTAGCGCTTTTAGCGTGCGGCTTCTTTCTAAGTATTACAATTTCCGCACAGTCTTATTGTGTCCCAGGAGGAATTGGATTTCAATGGTGTAATCAAGGTGTTTCTGACATCGATGATGTTACGATTGGAGCATTCTCAGATTTAAACTCTGGATGTAACTTTCCAAATAACTTAGGATATGTTGATTTGACGTCACAAACAATTTATGCACAGATGGGTGCACCAACTTCTTATACACTTGGAAGTACAGGTTCCCCTCATTGGGCGATGTGGATTGATTATAACGGAGATGGAGATTTTACAGATGCTGGAGAGCAAGTGCTTCAATCTGCTTCCGCAAGTTCAACTGCAACCGGTTCTTTTATTGTGCCTACTAGTGTTGGAATTTCTACAACAAGAATAAGAATTAGAGCACAAAGTGGTTCAGGTAACTTAACCGATCCTTGTGCAATTCCTTTTAACAATGAGGTGCAAGATTATACCATTGTATTTACTTCAGCAGGAAGTTGTAGTTCTCCTACTAATCCTACTTCAGCGAGTATAACCTCTAATTCAGCAGTATTGAATTGGGATTCTGTTGGAACTCAGTATAATATTGAATGGGGCGCTTTAGGTTTTGTTCCAGGAAGTGGAACGACTCTTAACCCAATTGTTAATACAACTTCACTTTCAGGATTGACTCCGAATACTTATTATAGCTTTTATGTTCAAAATGACTGTTCTGCGGGTTCTTCTGCAGATTCAAGTTCATGGGTTGGACCACACACATTTTTGACAGGGTGTGTTGAGGTAGCAACTTATCCCTATACAGAAAACTTTGACGATAGCCCCTGGGCTCCAAACCCTTTATACTATTATAATCAAGATACCATTGATGCCTGCTGGAATAGATTTCCAGTGCAACCTGCTTATGCGTACCAGTGGTTGGTGAATTTAGGGCCAACTGCTACAAACAATACAGGACCTAGCACAGACAAGTCAGGTACAGGTAATTATTTACTAGCTGAAGCGAATACAGGTAATGGAGCTGGATACATGACTTCTCCAATATTTAATATGACTGCATTGACTTCTCCTTGGATGAGTTTCTATTACCATATGTATGGATCACAAATGGGAATTTTAACAATTGAAGCTTCAACTGATGGTATAACGTGGACTCCTGTAGATAGTATTGTTGGTCAACAGCAATCGTCTTCAACAGATGCTTGGAAAATACATTTTGTAGACTTAGCTTTCTTCAAAAGTACCTCTACTCAATTTAGGTTTAAAGGAACTAAAGGAGCAGGCAGTTACAGTGACATAGCTGTTGATAATATTAAAATTGAAGAGGCTCCAACATGTCAGCCTGTAACTGCAGTGGCATTTACAAATGTGACGGGTACATCTTTGACGACATCATTTAACGGCTCTTCTAATGTTTATAAATTTGAGTACGGTTTAACTGGATTTACACAAGGAACAGGGACGGTTGTTACTACTACAAGTAGTTCTAATGCTATTACTGGTTTAACAGGAACTTCTTGTTATGACTTTTATTACCAACAAGATTGTAGTGCTAGTGGAGATGGCTATTCTATATGGGTAGGACCCTATACAGTTTGTACCTATATCACTCCAGATTGGGAGGAAGATTTTGGTGTAGACTTTTTACCTAGTGAAGAGTGGTATGAAGTAAAAGGTGCAATTGCGAACCCTACAGTTTTTACAAGTACGTATAGTAGTTGGACTGAAGATGGTTGGTTAAACAACGGATTCTATTTTTCTGCTAAAATTTCAATGAATACTTACAGCACTCACCAAGAGTGGTTTGTTACTCCTTTCATTGACTTAGAGACAGGAAATAACTACGAAGTATATTTTGATGCAGCTTTAACTGCGACAAGTTTACAAGGCGCTTCTGTTTTACAGGCAGACGATACTTTGAGAGTAGTTGTAAGTACAGATGGTGTTACATTTAATGACAGTAACACGGTACTTAAAGTTCACCAAGGATCAAACATTGACAACTATGGTAGAGAGTTTTCTGCATCATTAGCAAATTATAATGGTGTTGTTAAATTGGGTGTTTATTTCGGCTCTACAGTTGCGAATACTGTAAGTGCAGATTTATTTTTAGATAACTTAGGTATTCGCTCAGTTGGTACTTGTGGAAAACCAACAAATTTAATAGCAACTAATGTTGCTGCAACTTCATTAAATGTAGGTTGGGATAATACTGGAGCAACAACGTATAGCGTAGAGTATGGCTTACACGGTTTTACGGTAGGTTCAGGTACAACAATATCTGGCTTGACAACTAATAGTTTATTGGTAAGTAACTTGACCTCAACTACTGAGTATGATTTCTATGTAACTTCTGTTTGCGGTACTACTTTTAATGGAGCAGGCCCAATGACTGTCTTAACTGGTTGTCCTAATATCTTTGCAACGCCTTACAGTACAGATTTTGAAGTTATTGCTGGAATAACGCCTCCAACAGGTACATTCGAAAATTGTTGGTCAGCATACCCAGCTATTTCCAATGCTTTTCATTGGAGAGGACAAGCTGCTCCCAATACAGCTTATCAAAATGGACCACAGTTTGACAATACAACTGGTATTGCTGGAGGAAAGTTCGTGAGAGTTGAAGCTTCTTACACAGGATCTGATGCTGAATTAGTTGGCGGACCTTTTGATATTTCAAATTTAACTCAACCAACACTTCAGTTTTACTATTACATGTATGGAACGAATATGGGTGATTTACATGTTGACATTAGTACAGATATGGTGAACTGGGATAATAGTTTGGTTTCGTTTTCGGGTGAATTACAAACTGGAAAAACGGATCCATGGGAATTGTCTGAAGTTATTCTTTCTAAATATGTGAATGATACAATTTATGTTAGGTTTAGAGGAGTTTATGGTACTGGCTCAAGAGGCGATATGGCAATAGACGATGTTTCTATTGGCGAAGCAAGTGGTTGTTTGGCACCACAGAGTTTATCAGCTTTAAATGTTACTACGAATTCAGCCGATTTAAATTGGGCGACTTATGAAGCAAACTCCACTATTGAGTGGGGTCCATGTGGATTTACACAAGGTTCTGGCACAGGAACTACAGTTTACGGTGTTGCTGGAACAACACTTAGTTTGACTGGATTGTCTCAGGCATCGTGTTATGAATATTATGTAAAAGATACATGTTTGAACAACAGTTGGTCTGGACCATTTTCGTTTAATACTAGCTGTGTCGGACCAATGAACGGATTATTTACCGTTGGCGGCACACCAGGTGCTACAAACTTTAATGACTTAAACGAAGCGATTAATACACTTGAAAATTGTGGTGTGAGTGGACCAGTTACAATAGATATTGTTGGTTCAGACACAGGAAGCTTTAGAGTTTCTGTTATTCCTGGAATTAGTGCAGCAAATACTGTTACGTTTTCTGGAGATACGCTATTTAACTATGGTAATGTAGTATTAGAGCTTGACGGAGCTGAATATTTAATCTTTGATGGTCTAACTTTCATTAGCAACTCTGCAGCCTCAATTATGGCCGTTTGGATTCACAACGGCACGCATCATATTACTTTTGATAACTGTGCTATTCTAGGACCAGTTACCAATGCGTTGTCTAATAGTGCTGCCATAGGTGTATCGTTCTTACCAACTACATCAACTTCTGAAGGAGACAATGGACATGATATTACCATTAAAAATTCTAGAATTATTGGAGGTGCAAGAGGTGTAAGTTTCTACGGAAGTACTGCCGTGCCTGGTGTGAACTTAACCGTTGAGAATAGCGTTTTCGATGCACAAGTTACTTACGCTATCTATACAAGACGTGCAGACACAATTAATGTGATTGGCAATACAATGAGCGGTTTCCTATCTACTTATTCTGGATATGGTGTGTATGCTACTAACACCAAAAATGTAAATATTGTAAAGAATGCTATTTTGGCAAACCCAATTGGTATTTATGTTTCATACATGAACGAGAATGGTAGTGGTCACACTACAATTGCTAATAATATGGTAAAGGGTAGTCTTAATTTAGGGTACAATAGCTTTGATGCCGATGTTTTCCATAATACGTTTAATGCAGGCGACTTTACTTCTTTTTCAAGTTATGGTGTTCAAATTGCGAGTAATTCAACTGATATGGACCTTAGAAACAACATCTTTATTGGCGGGTCAGGAAGAGCTGTAGATAACTTTTCTGCAGATTCTACAATTCATTTAGACTACAATATTTATGAGGTTGTAACTTCTACAGACTTCGTAAGATTTGATGGAGTAAACAGAACTGATTTGGCCGCATGGCAATTGGCAGATGCGAATATGAACCAAAGTTCTATTCAAGGTATTCCGAAGTTCGTTGGTGTAGATGATCTTCATGTTTATGATGCTTTAGCAAACGATGTTGGTGACAATTCCGTTGGAATTGTAGAAGATATTGATGGAGATACTAGACCTGCTGTAGGTTCAACTACTGTTGATATTGGAGCTGATGAATACACGCCAGCTTTAAATGATGCAGGTGTCTTAGCCTTCCTAGAGCCAAATAATGGTTGTGGTGATTCAAGCATGACCGTAAAATTGGTTATTCAGAATTTTGGGTCAAATGCATTAACATCTTTACCATTAGACGTAAATGTTACTGGTGCTACGCCATCTGCATTGAGTTTTACTTATACAGGTGGAATTCAATTGGGTGATATTGATACAGTAGATGTTGGAAGTATAAACACTTTTGCAGGTGGTAATGTTGACTTAATGGCATATGCAACTCTATTGAATGATGAAGATCATTCTAATGACAGTTTAACTTCTGAGACGTATGTCTTTACTGCTGGTGTTCCACAATTTGTTCAACCAGACACAGTTTGTTCAAATGAGACGACAGGTACTTTAGCTGCAGTTCCATCTAATGGTATCTTACACGGGTGGTATGCAAACGCAACTGATACTGTTCCTGTTGCAACAGGAGACTCTCTGACATTCCCACTGGGCGCAACAAACGACTATTACTTAGGTTATATCTCACAAGGAGATGACAGTCTTGCCTATCCAGGCTTCCCGGCTGGTTTGAATACAAGAAGTGGCGGAGTGATGATGGATATAAAATCCACATCGAATAGCAACATTTATGGATTTAATGTAGAAAGCTCAATTATTTCGGGTCTCCCTCTAAATGTAGATGTGTATGTGGGTCTTGCACCGAGTTTTGTTGGAAACGAAACAACACCAAGTAAATGGGTATTGTTAGAATCGTTGAGTTTAACAAGTGCCGGCCCAGGAAGTAAAACTGATGTAATTCTTTCGAACCCTATTCCATTTAGCCTTGGTAAAGAGGTGGCGGTTTACTTAGATTATTCTGCAAACACTACAGTGGCTACTCTACCTGTTAATAATGGTAAAATGGAAATTTTAAGAGGGGTTACTTTGTGGAGTAGTTTTGCTTCTGTTAATACATCAAATAATTCAAGCGCAGAAGTGTTGATCGAAGATGTAATATGCGGTGATACTAAAGTGTTGGTTTCTCTTCCAGTAAACAACGATACTGCCGTTGCGGTAATTGCAAATGCAACGACCGTTGGTATGTACACTATAAATGTTGATGCAGCGGGCTCTAAAGGCCACCTTTTTGACTGGAATTTTGGTGATGGTAACGTTGGGGCTGGAATGACGACTTCACATACTTATACGAATGGTGGTCAATACGAAGTTCAGTTAATAGTTACAGATACAACTTGTGGTAGCACTGATACTTCATCGTATACATTCAGTAACATCTCAATTGAAGAGAGCATATTGAACACTTCGTTAAATGTTTATCCTAACCCGAACAACGGTGAATTTAGAATAGACTTTGATGTTGAAGGTTTGAGAAACGTAGAGATTAGCATTTCTGATATTGCAGGAAAAATAATCTATACGAATGACCTAGGTAAAGTTTCTGGAACGCAAAGAGAGAAAGTGAATCTTTCTGACTATGCACAAGGAATGTATATAGTACAGCTGAAATCTGATGATGTTGTGGTGAGCCGAAAGGTTTCAGTACAATAAATTAGAGTCCAATATAATTAACAATCCCTCGCCATTAGCGGGGGATTTTTTTGTGCTAATAAATGGTAGAGGAAATATTAGGCCTTCTTTTTGGTGAAGAACTTGAACACTGTCAGATTAAATAAGAGCATAGAAAAAGCATATGCTGAATCTTCGATTGGTATCGTAAAGAGCCTTGCGCCTAGGTTCTCTTGATTATTGTACCAAACTACTTCACCTTCTATGCCTGAGCCAGTCAAAACACCATTCACAATAAAGAAAGGAATAAGCATAAAAAGAAAGGTGATAAAAAACTGACTTAATAGTTTTCTATTAGTGAAGTAGGCCAATGCCAAAGCAATCAATGCAAAGACTGAATCTACTAGAGTGTATGCCTTATTGTATTGAGTTATAATTAAGAAAACAAAAAGAAGCGTCAATACTGCGCTAATGCTATTTGTTGCTTTTTCTGAAACACCAAGCTTCGGATTAATAGCCAATATTGACTCGTGCGTAAACACACAAGCGTATGGAATACAGATAAAAAACAACCATTCTTCTATGGGTAAACTTAAAATGTAAAAGCCAGATAAATAGGTTGGATTAAATCCCCAATACCCATTTTCAGTAAAATAGACATCCCATACAATGTATGGGATAAGGACAATAAAGATTGCTGTAAAAAGAGCTCTCCATTGTTTGTATAGCTTTATTCTAGGGTGAAAACTGACAACAAATGGAACGGAAATAGAGAGTAAATTAATCCAAAAATAAAGTGACATTAAGATTTAAATTCTTGCTTAAAGTATTTGAAAGGAACCCAAAGCATTCCAAAACACTCGCCATCTTGTTTTCCTAAATGTTTGTGATGCATTTTATGACCTCTTCTTAAAGCGAGTAAATATCTATTTTTTGTATTCCTCCATATTTTCACACGTTGATGGATGAATAAATCGTGCACAATAAAATAGACCATACCATATATGGAAATACCAATGCCAATACCTAAAAATACAGGTGAAGCATTGAATGACCATATAGAAAATGAGGTGATTGCCAGAATAGAGAAAAGAATGAAGAAACTGTCATTCCTCTCAAAAAAACTATGCGACATTTTTTGTTTATTATGATGGTCTTCGTGCAAGTTCCAAAACAAACCATGCATAATGTATTTATGCATCCCCCACGCTACACCTTCCATTAAAAGGAATGTAATTGCTATTGTAATTGCTAGTATCATTGATTTTTTTATACTTTATAAACCTTGAAGTTTCCTTTGTTTATCTGGGTACTCCCCAATTTTTTCAGTTTTCATAAGCGTCTCTTTAAAGAGCTGCGTAGTTTGTTCATCGATCTCTGAAGATTCAAAATTGCTACAAAAGTAGTCGAGATCCGATTCTATTTTTGAATAGTAGCCTAAAAGACTTGGAATATTTAGTTGTATGAGAAGTCTGAGATAAATGGTCTCTAAACTTTTATTTTCTAAAATGATAGATTCTAGTTGGTTCTTTCCTTTTTTGAAATAACTCAACTTACTAAACGGAGAAGTGACAAACTCTGCCATCATTGTTCTAGAAACCGCCTGATAGGCTTTTATCGTTTCTGTTGATGCGCCTGTGGCTGGCATACTTAGTATTTCTTCAATATTGGCTTTTGAAACAGGCCTGTGAAAAGCCTCTCTTACTTTTACCAATTCGTTGTTTTCCATTTTAGTGTTGGTAAATCCGAATATGTTTAGGACAGCCAAAAGAACGAGGGTTCTCCTCAAATCAAATTCAATTTATAATTCACAAAACTCTGGGCTAAAAGACCCACTTTGACAGGGTTGCTAATGCGTATACGCTTTTGCTTTAATTCTTCAGCAGCAGTGCGCTTTATCTTTTTCAAAAGTTTAGAGTAGTAAACATAGGCAGTATAGACTCCAAATTTGGCTTCTAGTGGCAATTTAACAATACCCTCATAAGCTTCGGCAAAGTCATTTTCAATTTCTCGAATGATTATTTCTTTGTTGGTACTGTTTATTGTCTGCCCTTCAAGATGTGGAAAATAGGTCCGATTTAAAAGTTCAGAATCATCTTTTAAGTCTCTTAAAAAGTTTACTTTTTGAAACGCGCTTCCTAACTTTTCAGCAGAATGTTTTAGCTCATTGTATTGTGTTTTATCGCCATTCACAAATACTTTAAGACACATTAGCCCTACAACATCAGCCGAACCATATATGTATTCTTCATAAGCCTCAACGGTGTCATAATCCTGTACATTCAAGTCTGCACGCATGCTTTTCATAAAAGCATCGATTAGGTGGTATTCAATATTGTATTGATGAACCACGTGCTGAAATGAATTCAGAATAGGATTCATGCTTATTTTACGATCGATCGCTTTTTTTAGATCTTGCTCGAATTCATTAAACAATTCTTCCTTATTGTAGTCATGAAAAGAATCTACTATTTCGTCTGCAAAACGAACAAATCCATAAATGGCATGTATGTCAGGCTGTATTTTAGAGGACAGCATTTTAACCGCCAATGAAAAGGACGTGCTATAATTTGCTGTAACGTTTTGACTGCACTTTAAAGATGTTTCGTCAAACAGTTGTTTCATATTGTTCAGTTTTTTCTTTTTCTATCAAATCTGCCACTAGTTTTCCAGAAATAATTGCAGGCGGTACCCCTGGACCAGGTACTGTCAGTTGACCAGTAAAAAACAAGTTCTTAACTTTCTTACTTTTTAACTTTGGCCTTAAAAACGCTGTCTGAAAAAGCGTGTTTGCTAATCCGTAAGCATTTCCCTTGTATGAGTTGTAATCCTCCTTAAAGTCATTTACACAATAAGACTCGCTAAATATAATATCTTCTTTCAAAGATTGGTGCGTTAATTTTTCTAATCGTTCTAATATTATATTAAAATAACGATCTCTTAATTCCGGAGTGTCTTCTAAATCTGTTGCTAAAGGAATCAAAAATGTTGCAGCTTCTTTACCGTCAGGGGCAACTGTATCGTCTGTTGCACTAGGGAAACTCGCATAAAATAATGGGTTTCTAGGCCATGCCGGTTTGTCGTAAATCTCAACTGCATGCTCTTCAAAAGATCCATCAAAAAATAATGTATGATGAAGAACATTCTTGAGTTTCTTATTAAAACCCACGTAAAATAGCAACGATGAAGGGGCCATTATTCTTTTATCCCAGTAATTGTCTTTGTACATTCTAAACTGCGGCTCTAATAAAGTCTCCGAATGAGCATAGTCTGCTCCAGAAATTAATTTATCTACAGCTATGGTTTTTCCATTAACTTCAATGCTTTCAACTTGACTATTTGCTGCAACATTAATTTTGGAAACAGAAGAATTAAGATGAAAGGTTACGCCTAGTTCTTGAGCTAATTTTACAAATCCGTCTACGACTGATTTCATACCTCCCTTGGGATACCAAGTTCCTAGGCCGAAATCTGCGTAATTCATAAAGCTGTAAAATAGCGGGGTGTTTGTGGGTTTTGCTCCAAGAAATAGAACAGGAAATTCAAGAATTTGACGCAATCTTTCATCTTTAAAATGAGATCTTACATAATCACTTATGGTTAATACAAACTGTTTGAGTTCTTGCATTGTCTTGAAGTTGACCAACTCCATGGGAGAAAGTCCAGGCTTGTAGACAAGATCTTTTATGGCAATATTGTAGTTGCTTTTAGCTTTATCAATAAACTTTCGCAGTTCTCTACCTGCATTTGGTTCATAACTCTCAAAAGTTTCAACAATTTCATCCAACTTATCAGAGATATCAATAAAATCCTTTTCACCAAAATATACGCGGTATGCAGGTCCTAATTTTTCTATAGGATAGTAATCTTCGCTTGTTTTATTAAAGTCTGAGAAAAATTTATCAAAAACGTCTGGCATCCAATACCAAGTTGGGCCCATATCAAATTTAAATCCATCCTTGATTAATTGACGAGCTCGTCCTCCAAGTTGTGCATTTTTCTCATACACATGGACATCGTATCCATTCTGAGCCATATAGCAAGCAGCTGAAAGAGATGAAAAACCTGAACCTATTATTGTAATTTTCTTATTCATAATGTTTAACAAATGTAAAAAAAGAATAAACAAAATATTTTAAGACAAAAAAAAGCACCACCTTATTTATTAAAAGTGGTCTATGATTTCTTTAATGCCTCCATATATGCTTATATTCTCCGGAAATCTAAGTTTATCTAATTGATTTGTGTTTCTGCCCAACAGATGCAAGTTCTCTCCTCTTTCCGTCAAAACGTGTTTTAGTATATCTGAGATATAGGCTTCGCAATCATCCATTTGTGGATACACTGTGAAATAGCTTATAAATTCTGTTTCATCAAATATTTTTTGCAGTTCAAGGAGATTGTCAACTGGAACATTTGGACCTAAATAAATGGATCTATAACCTTTTAGAAGCAGTTCAAAATGAATATACAACAGACCTAAATCATGTATTTCATTTATTGGTAAAAATAGAACGAATGTATTCCCAGTTTTCTTCTTTGGTGTTTGTACACGTTCAATATTCAAGAGGAGTTTTTGCTTAATCAAACTAAATATGAAGTGCTCATGTGCTGGAGTTATCGTATTGCTCGTCCACAGATTACCAATATCTTCTAAGAATGAAATCACTACTTTAAAGAAAATGTCTCTGAATGAGTATTGTGCTAAAAGCTGATTATATGTATTGTCAAACATCTCTTGATCAAAATTGACCATAGCCATTTTGAAGTCATTAACTGCATGCTCGGAGCTCGAGGATTTGGAAACATATTCTCTTACCTTTTCGTTTATCTGTTCTTCAGTAAGATCTGCGATTTTAGAAATCTTTAAGCCCTGTTGATTTAAAAGGGAAATATTCAGGATCTTTTGAAGG
>Ga0102886_1000412_pt1 | contig 18951 bp, 15 predicted proteins | sample Colrivmet1550A02_FD_84499 | JGI IMG/M metagenome (GOLD analysis project Ga0102886, IMG submission 84499) | Estuarine microbial communities from the Columbia River estuary - metaG 1550A-02 | ecosystem: Environmental > Aquatic > Marine > Intertidal zone > Estuary | place: USA: Columbia River... | reverse complement strand
TTTTTCAATATCAACCCCTACTGCTCTAGAACTCACTACCACGGCTGAAAATGTGTAAGAATGTGTAATAGAAATGTACTTACCATCTTTCAAATGAGGTTTACCAAAAGTATCATATACCAAGTCTTCGTCTATATACCCAAATTCAGCAAGCAACATTCGAACACTTAAAAAACCACGTTGATGCAACTCACTTTTCATGCCATTGACACGCTCTAAACTCTCAGGTTTCAACACAAGTTTGTCAGAGAAAAAATCTTTGGGTTCTGTAATCTTCCAGATTTTAACAATAGTTTGTGAGTTTAAAACGAGTGATTTATAAAGCGGCATTTATTTTTTAAATAGTTAATAGTTATCTTTGCACCGTATAACAATTCAATAACGAAAATACGCTAATTTATACTTTAAAACCTAAATAGTGTGTTTAAAAAACTGCCTTATGAACGTAAAAACAATTCCCTATACACCTTATAAAGTAAAAGATATGTCTCTTGCAGACTGGGGACGTAAAGAAATTGACCTTGCCGAAGCTGAAATGCCAGGTTTAATGAGTCTTCGAGAAGAATACAAAGATAGCCAGCCTCTAAAAGGTGCTAGAATTGCAGGATGCTTACACATGACCATTCAAACTGCTGTTCTTATTGAGACCCTAGTAGCACTCGGCGCAGATGTGACTTGGAGTTCATGTAATATCTTTTCAACACAAGATCAGGCAGCAGCAGCAATTGCCGCAGCCGGAATTCCCGTGTATGCATGGAAAGGTCTAAATGAGGAAGAGTTTGATTGGTGTATCGAACAAACACTGTTTTTTGGTGAAGATCGAAAACCTTTAAACATGATTTTAGATGATGGTGGTGATTTGACCAACTTAGTATTTGATCATTATCCAGAACTAATTGAAGGTATCAATGGATTAAGTGAAGAAACGACTACAGGCGTACACCGTTTGTATGAGCGTATGAAAAATGGAACTTTATCTATGCCAGCAATCAACGTGAATGACTCGGTAACAAAAAGTAAATTTGACAATAAATATGGTTGTAAAGAAAGTGCTGTAGATGCTGTACGCCGTGCAACAGATATCATGCTCGCTGGAAAAAGAGTTGTTGTCTGTGGCTATGGTGATGTAGGAAAAGGAACTGCTGCTTCTTTTCAAGGAGCTGGAAGTATTGTTACAGTAACAGAAATAGATCCTATTTGTGCACTACAAGCGGCGATGGATGGATTTGAAGTAAAGAAATTAGAAACTGCATTACCTACAGCAGACATTGTAGTAACTGCAACAGGAAATAAAGATATTGTTCAAAGCATTCATTTTGAAGCAATGAAAGACAAAACCATAGTTTGTAACATTGGCCACTTTGACAATGAAATTGACATGACATGGCTAAATGATACACATGGAGCAAGCAAAGTTGAAATCAAAGCACAAGTAGACAAATATACTATCGACAGCAATGACATTATTGTATTGGCAGAAGGGCGTTTGGTTAATCTAGGATGTGCTACTGGACACCCTAGTTTTGTAATGAGTAACTCATTTACAAACCAAGTATTGGCTCAAATTGAACTTTGGACCAATAGAGATGCCTATAGTAACGAAGTTTATATGTTACCAAAACATTTAGATGAAAAAGTAGCAAAACTACACCTTGCTAAAATTGGAGTTGAACTCACCGAGCTTCGTAAGGAACAAGCGAGTTATATTGGAGTGGAAGTGAAAGGTCCTTATAAGCCAGAATACTACCGCTACTAAACGATTTATTTTTATATCTAAGCCAAAGTTTTTACTTTGGCTTTTTTTTGATTAAAATTTATCAAAAAACATCGTTAAAGATGAAATTTCTAAGAGCAAAAAATAAAAACCTACCTCAAACACTACGAATTATTGAGGAAGCACAAGCCTATCTAGCTACTCAACATGTTGAGCAGTGGCAAAATGGATATCCTAATAAAAATGTTATCTTAAAAGATCTAGAAAACAAGGAGAGTTATATCGTAAAATCAAAAGATTCAATTCAAGTTGCGACAGCCATGTTTAGTACCAGAACAGAACCAACATATACGAATATTGAAGGACAATGGCTCACTAAAGAAAATGCCACATACGGAGTAATTCATCGCATGGCAGTTTCCGAAAAAAGTAGAGGAACTGGAATTGCAAAATTTATTTTTAACCAATGTGAATCCCTATTAAAACAAAACAGAATTAAATCGATGCGTATTGACACACACGAAGATAATTTAGGAATGCAAGCATTACTTAAAAAATTAGGTTACTATTTTTGTGGGATAATTTACTTAGACAATAATGATAAGCGTTTGGCTTTTGAAAAGCTAATCCCTAAGTTTTGACATAAAAAAAGCCTCGCAATGCGAAGCTTTCTTGTGAAATTTAATTGAAATTATGCCTCAAAAGGAACAATAGACACATAGGACTTATTGTTTCTCTTTCTTGCAAATTTCACTAGACCGTCCACTTTAGCGTGAAGGGTATGATCTTTTCCAGCATACACATTCTCACCAGGATTATGTGCAGTACCACGTTGTCTTACGATAATATTACCAGCAATTGCTGCTTGTCCTCCGAATATCTTTACGCCTAGACGTTTTGATTCTGATTCTCTACCGTTTTTCGAACTTCCGACTCCTTTTTTGTGTGCCATTTTATTTCGATTTTAATGAGTTATATATATTAACTTAAAGCTGAAATTAAATCTGATTTTTTCATTGCTGAAATTCCAGAAATTCCTTTAGCTTTTGCTAATTCTTTTAATTGTGCAACAGTCATTGCAGTTAAATCTTGAGCAGCTTCGGCTTTTGGTGCTGCAGCTTTAGCAGCTGGCTTAGAAGCTTCTTTATTTGCAGCTGGTTTTGCTTTTGGCGCAGCAGCTTTGGCTGGTGCAGCTTTTTTAGCTCCTGAAGCAGCAATGCTTTCGATTTGGATTTCAGTTAAAGCTTGGCGGTGGCCATTTTTAACTCTGTATCCTTTACGTCGTTTCTTTTTGAATACGATCACTTTATCACCTTTAAGGTGCTTCAAGACTTTTGCTCCTACTTGAGCGCCGTCTATAGCTGGGGCGCCAACAGTAACTTTGCTGCCATCTGCTAAAAGAAGTACATTGTCAAAAGTGACTTTTTTTCCTTCTTCAGTTTGCAAACGATTTACAAAGACTTTTTGGTCTTTTTCAACTTTGAATTGATGCCCTGCTATTTCTACAATTGCGTACATAGCGTAACGTTTTATTAAATTAATTTTTCTACACCTAATAGTATAGCGGCTGCAAATATAATTCTATTATATTAATCTGCAAATAATTTTCTAATTATCCTCTCATTTACTTAGTTTAAGATTTGACATTAAAAAAAAATGTTATTTTTGACAACAAAATGTAACAAAATAAGACTTCGAACGTCTAATTTATTAATTATAAACTAAAAATTAACACATGAAAAAATGCTTATGTTCTTTGGCTACTTTGCTTTTGATGACCTTATCAATCTCAGCACAAGAAGTTAAATTTGAAGAATACGATCTAAGTAACGGTATGCACGTTATTTTGCATCAAGACAATTCAGCTCCTGTAGTGACAACTTCTGTTATGTACCATGTTGGTGCTAAAGATGAAAATCCAGAACGTACAGGATTTGCTCACTTTTTTGAACACCTATTGTTTGAAGGAACTAAAAACATTCCAAAAGGAGAATGGTTTACTATTGTAACTTCAAACGGAGGAAGCAACAACGCCAACACGACCGATGACCGAACTTACTATTATGAAGTATTCCCTTCAAACAATGTAGAACTAGGACTGTGGATGGAATCTGAGCGTTTACTTCACCCTGTTATTAACCAAGATGGTGTTGACACGCAAAATGAGGTTGTAAAAGAGGAAAAAAGATTAAGAGTTGACAATAGCCCTTATGGAAAATTCCTTGAGATGATCAAAGTTAATATGTTTAAAAAGCATCCATATAAAGGAACTACGATTGGAAAAATGGCGCATTTAGATGCAGCTACTCTTGAAGAGTTTCAAGCATTTAACAAAAAATTCTACATCCCAAACAACGCTGTTTTAGTTGTTGCCGGTGACATTGATGTTACTGCAGTTAAAGGAATGATTGAAGATTATTTTGGGCCTATCCCAAGAGGAGAAGACATTGTAAGAGACTTCCCAAAGGAAGACCCGATAACAGAGCCAATGCGAGCAAAAGCATACGACTCAAACATTCAAATTCCAGCAGTGATGGCAGCATACAGAACACCTTCATTTAAAGACAGAGATTCTTATGTATTGAGTATGATCTCAACTTATTTAAGTGACGGAAAAACATCTAAACTTTACAAGAAAATGGTTGACGATAAGAAAATGGCCCTTCAGGTAGGTGCTCTTGATTTTAGTCAAGAAGATTATGGAACCTATATACTATACGGATTGCCGTTAGGAGATGTTTCATTGGACGACCTTATTGTTGAAATGGATGAGGAAATTTTAAAACTTCAGAAAAACCTTATTTCAGAAAGAGACTACCAAAAAATTCAAAATAAATTTGAAAATAATTTTGTAAGCTCAAACTCTAGTATTGAAGGGATTGCAAATTCACTAGCACGTTACTACATGCTATATGAAGATGTAAATTTAATTAATAATGAGATTGATATTTACCGCTCAATAACACGTGAAGAAATCAAAACGGTTGCTAACAAATATCTGAATGCAGACCAACGATTGATATTAGAATACTTACCAGAATCCGATAAGGAATAACAACTAAAAGATCTAAAAATGAAAACTAAATTATACATATTAATTGCCGTGTTTTTTATGTCTCTAGGAGTAAATGCTCAGATTGACCGCTCGCAGCAACCAAAACCAGGGCCTGCTCCAAAGATTTCATTGGAAAAACCACAAGAATTTGAATTAAAAAATGGACTAAAAGTGTTGGTTGTTGAAAACCATAAACTACCAAGAGTGTCTTTCAATATCGCTTTTGATAGAGACCCCGTTTTAGAAGGTGAAAAAGCAGGCGTAACAGCGCTGTTAGGAGCCATGTTAGCAAATGGGACTACAACTATTTCAAAAGATGATTTTAATGAAGAAATTGACTTTTTAGGAGCTCGATTGAATTTTGGTTTTAGCGGAGGTTCAGCAGGATCAATAACAAAATACAGCAATCGTATGCTGGAGTTATTAGCAGATGCCGCGATGAATCCTTTACTTACCGAAGAAGAATTTCAAAAGGAAAAAGAAAAACTTACTGAAGGGATCAAATCAGACGCTAAAAATGTCGATGCGATTGCAGGACGTGTTGGCGGTGCGTTAGCATACGGAAAACAACACCCATACGGAGAATTTGTAACTGAAGAATCTGTTGAAGCAGTAACTCTTGATGACGTAAAAACTTATTTTGAAAAATACTTTACTCCCAACAATACGTACTTAGTAGTAATTGGTGATGTAGACACAAAATCAATTGTGAAACTTGTAAAAAAGTATTTCAAAAATTGGGAAAAAGCAGCGAGTACGACGACTGTGATTGTTGAACCAAACGCGAATCCTCAGTCCTTAGAAATCAATTTTATTGACATGCCAAATGCTGTACAATCAAACATTTCATTGACTAGCAATGTAAAGCTAAAAATGAGTGACCCTGATTATCACGCAGTTCTTATTGCCAATAAAATATTAGGTGGTGGGTTTAATAGTTACTTAAACATGAACCTTCGTGAAGAGCATGGTTACACATACGGAGCACGATCTTCTGTTGGAACTGACAAATATATATCCCGTTTCAGAGCTGGAGCAGCTGTAAGAAATGCGGTCACTGACAGCGCTGTTGTTGAGACTATAAAAGAAATTAAACGCTTTCAAGCAGAGCCTGTAGAAGCAGATGCACTAGCAAACGCCAAAGCAAAGTATGTGGGCGATTTTGTATTAGCACTAGAAAGACCAAGCACAGTCGCTCAATATGCAATCAACACTAAAATCAACGAATTACCTGAAGATTTTTATGCAACTTATTTAGAAAAAATAAATGCTGTTTCAATTCAAGATGTAAATCGTGTTGCAAACATCTATTTCACTGCAGACAATGCTCGAATCGTTGTCGTTGGTAAAGGAAGTGAAGTGATCACAAATCTTGAGAAAACAGGTATTCCAATCAATTACTTTGATACGTTTGCAAACGCTGTTGAGAAGCCAGAATTCACAAAACCAATTCCAGAAGGAGTCACTGCTGCAACGGTTATTGAAAACTATATTACAGCCATTGGAGGTCTTGAAGCTATCAATGCAGTAAATTCTGTAATGACGGCTGCAAATGTAACGATCGAAGGTATGCCGTTTAAACCAACTGCTGTATCAAAAACTATGACACCAAACATGTCATCAATGGAAATGTCTATTGAGGGAATGGGAACTGTCATGAAACAAAAGTATGATGGTACTGATGGATATGTAGAACAACAAGGAATGCAGCAACCAATGTCCGAAGACGAACTTGCTGAAAAAGCAAAAGAAAAAGGTTTATTTCCAGAAACTTACTTAGATGCAGGCACATTAACCTTAGTTAGCTTAACAGCGATTGAAGGAGTAGATGTTTACAAAATACAAGTTGAAGAAGATTCTTATCGTTATTATGATGCCACAACTGGACTATTAGTTAGAACTGAAAAATCACAAGAAATGCAAGGTCAAAAAATAACCTCTGTTCAAGATTTATCTGATTATAAAGAAGTGGATGGAGTATTGTTTCCATACGTTCAGAAAATAACTTCAGGCCCACAAGTGATTGGGATGGCAGCAAGCGAAATTGTTGTTAATGACGGTGTGACTGCTGAAGATTTTAAATAATCCAGCTTTTATAAATACTAAAAAAACCGAAGCATTAGTTTCGGTTTTTTTTTGCTTTTTTATTTGCTAAAGAAATTCCACATAAAATAAGTAAAGACGCCAACCCTTGGTCCAATCCAAAAAGCTCTCCATCAATTAACCCCCAAAGTAAAGCGACTATAGGCATTAAATAAGTCACAGAAGATGCGAACACAGGACTTGATATTTGTATTAAATTATTAAAAATAATTTTAGCCATAACTGTCCCAAAAATCGCTAAAATTGCCACATACCCTATCGAATTATAAACTGCTTCATTTTCAAAAGTCTGTTTAGTGAAAAAATTAGAAAAGATTAAAACCAACAATGCAGGAATAAATATCGCTACAAAATTACCTGTAGCAATGGCAATCGGTTTCACGTCTTGAAGGTAATGTTTAATGAGGTTCACATTAAAACCGTACATAACAGTTGCCAAAACAACAAAACCAGCATATAAATAATTTTGATCAGGATTGAGTTCCATACCATTAAAAATAAGCATTGAAGCTCCAATAAAACCCAAAATTACTCCTAACATTTGAATCTTTGTAGAAGTAATTTTAAAAATTGCGAAGCCTATTAGAATTGCATTTAGAGGCACTAAGGCGTTTAAAATTGATACGACACCACTATCGACTTCAGTTTCTGCAAAAGCAAATAAAAAGGCGGGGAAAAAAGTGCCGATAAACCCTGATAAGATAATCCATTTCCATTGCAAATTAAGAACCGTTTTGAGCGACTTATAGCCAATTATAAAAATAAATAGCGACGAGAGCACAGTCCGTAAACTCCCGAGCTGTAAAGGGGTTAGTCCAATTAAACCTTTCTTAATTAGAATGAATGAGCTTCCCCACACGAAGGCTAAAGTCAATAGGTATATCCATTTTTTTTGGTCTTGACTCATTTTAATAGTTATAAATATTTCACAAAGTTGAGCAATAAATTAGAATAATAATGAATTATTTTTAAATTTGTTTGAACTCCAAAATTAATTATCATGAAACATTTCAAAATTATCTTAGCCTCCGCATTTCTATTCGTTTTCTTTTTAGCTTGTAAGAACGAGCCAAAAACAAAAATCATAACTGTAGAAACAACCACGGAAAAGACCTCTTCTGAACACGATCCAAGCGCTACCTATTCTAAAGCAGAATTCAGTATCAAGGGGATGACTTGTGAAATGGGTTGTGCAAAAACAATTGAAAAAAAACTTGCTGGAATGGAAGGCGTAAAATCTGCAACCGTAGATTTTAAAAAAGAAATGGCCATGGTTGAATACGACATTGCAAAAGCCAACACATCTAGCATTACTAAAACAGTGACTTCATTAGCAGACACCTATTCAGTAGAAAACATGAAAACAGTGGCGAACTTTTCAGGCGCTAAGAAATCGTGTGCTAAAGACTGCAAAAAAGATTGCATAAAAAATAAAATTAAAACTGACAAAAAAACCTGTGCAAAGGATTGTAAAAAAGCTTGCTGCTTTGATAAAGCTTAATTCAACTGCATCAAGGTTTCTATTTCTTCGACTTCAATAGGAATGTTTTGCATCAAATTTAAAGGTAGACCTTCAGCTTGAATGACCACATCGTCTTCGATTCGGATGCCCATTTTTTCATGAGGGATGTAAATCCCTGGTTCTACAGTAAATACCATATTTGCTGTCATAGGAGTTTTTAAAGCACCAAAATCGTGCGTATCCAATCCCATGTGATGCGAAGTTCCGTGCATAAAGTATTTTTTATAGGCAGGACTTTTTGGGTCTTCGTTCTGAACATCTGCTTTATCAATTAAACCTAAGCCCAAAAGCTGAGAAGTCATCATTTTTCCAACCTCGATATGATAGTCCTCCCAAATAGTACCTGGAATCAATAACTTAGTTGCTTCGTTCTTAACACTTAAAACAGCTTGATAAACAGCTTTTTGACGTGCAGTAAATCGCCCACTTACAGGGACCGTTCGTGTCATATCGCTAGAGTAATTAGCATATTCCGCCCCAACATCCATCAGTAACATATCGCCATTCTTACAGGGTTGGTTATTTTCTATATAATGCAACACGCAAGCATTATATCCAGATCCAATGATAGGGGTGTATGCAAATCCTTTGGAGCGATTTTTGAGAAATTCGTGTGCAAATTCTGCTTCAATTTCGTACTCCATAACCCCAGGTTTTATAAAGCCTAAAGCTCTTCTAAACCCTTTTTCTGTAATGTCACAAGCCGTTTGAATCAAAGCAATTTCTTCTGGTTCTTTCACCCCACGAATGGTTTCCATGATTGGATAATTAGGTATAAACTCAAGGGATGGATAGGTGGATTTGATCATTTTTAAAAAACGATCATCGCGTGTTTCCATTTCAACTGCTTGCCGATAATGGTTGTTGTTGTTAAAATAAAAACTACTGGCCTCTGCAATCAATGTTGGAAAAACCGAATCAAATTCTTTTAACCAATAAACCGTTTGAATCTCCGACGCAGCGGTTGCTTGAGATTTACTTAGCTTAGCGCCTTCCCAAATTGCAATGTGGTCGTTGGTTTCTTTCACAAATAAAATTTCTCTATGTGCGACTTCTGTTGCACTGGGAAATAATATTAAAATACTTTCTTCTTGATCTACTCCACTAAGGTAAAAAATATTTCGATGCTGTTCAAATGGAAGTGTGCTATCTGCACCTGTGGAAAAAACATCATTAGAGTTAAACACAGCGATCGATTTAGGTTGCATTTGCTGTGAAAACTTGAGTCTATTTTTTGTAAATAATTGAGGGCTAATAGGCAGGTATTTCATGTGTTTTTATTTATTGTTTTTAACGTTCATATGCAACCTCCATTTCATCATTTTTATTGAGAATTAAGTTTTGAAACATGAGTGTTTTATTATCTTAATAATTTTACCCAAATTTAGAAAAAAAATTATAATAATTAGCCAAATTTAAAATGATAAACCCTCTCTAAAAGAATCTGTTAATTTAAAATAATTATAAATAAAAAAATTAACACAAATGTTATTGCCTAAAACGTTGTCGTAGATTACCTTTGCGACGTTAAAAAATAGCATCTTATTATGAGTGGATTTTTAAAGTCTTCAATTGGGAAAAAGATTGCCATGGCGCTCTCTGCATTTTTCCTCATGTTTTTCCTTTTACAACATTTCGCCATTAACATTCTATCCATTATCAACCCAGATACTTTTAACGAAGTATCTCATTTTATGGGTACGAATCCATTGGTTCAATTTGTCTTACAACCCATTCTTATTTTTGGAGTGGTATTTCATTTTGTAATGGGATTTGTATTGGAATATAAAAACTACTCATCTCGATCAGTTAGCTATACCAAAAACAACGGAAATGCTAACTCAACTTGGATGAGCAGAAATATGATCTATAGTGGGTTTGCTATTTTGTCATTCGTTGCATTACATTTTATTGATTTTTGGTTCCCAGAACTTAATACTAAGTATGTTATCGGAGATATGAGTGGTTTGCATAATGGTGAGTTTAGATATTATCATGAATTGGTTGAGAAATTTCACAATCCATTTAGAGTAGGTGCATATGTAATTGCTTTCATATTTCTTGCACTCCACCTGTTACACGGGTTCAACTCTGCTTTTCAATCGGTTGGAGCAAATAATAAATACACAAAATCACTTAAAGGTTTTGGGAAAGCATACGCAATTCTAATTCCTTTAGGATTTATTGTCATCGCCCTTTTCCACTTTATTAATAATACAAACTGAAACATAGGATTATGGCTTTAGATTCAAAAATACCAGAAGGTCCTTTAAAAGATAAATGGACCAATCATAAAAATAATATTAACCTAGTAAATCCTGCAAACAAACGTCACATTGATGTGATCATTGTTGGAACTGGATTAGCAGGCGGATCTGCTGCTGCGACCCTTGCAGAACTTGGCTACAACGTGAAAGCGTTTTGTTTTCAAGATTCTCCGCGTCGTGCACACTCCATTGCTGCACAAGGAGGTATAAATGCCGCTAAGAATTATCAAGGTGACGGCGATTCTACATACCGCTTATTTTATGACACTGTCAAAGGAGGAGATTACCGATCACGTGAAGCCAACGTACACCGGTTAGCTGAAGTGTCTACCAATATTATTGACCAATGTGTCGCACAGGGCGTCCCTTTTGCAAGAGATTACGGAGGCCTGTTAGATAATCGCTCTTTTGGAGGGGTTTTAGTTTCAAGGACCTTTTATGCCAAGGGACAAACAGGTCAACAATTATTACTAGGTGCTTACTCTGCAATGAACCGTCAAATTGGACGTGGAAAAATAAAGATGTATAACCGTCACGAAATGTTAGACGTGGTCATCGTAGGCGGAAAAGCCCGTGGAATTATTACTCGAAATTTAGTGACTGGAGAAATTGAACGCCACTCGGGGCATGCAGTCGTTTTAGGATCGGGAGGCTATGGAAATGTATTTTATCTTTCTACAAATGCAATGGGAAGTAATGTAACAGCGGCTTGGAAAGCCCATAAAAGAGGTGCTTATTTTGCAAATCCTTGTTACACACAAATCCACCCTACTTGTATTCCTGTTTCTGGAGATCACCAATCAAAATTAACCCTGATGTCTGAATCCTTAAGAAATGACGGACGAATCTGGGTTCCAAAAAAATTAGAGGATGCAAAAGCAATTCAAAATCGAGATTTAAAACCTACTGAACTCGCAGAAAATCAACGCGACTACTTCTTGGAAAGGCGCTATCCCGCATTTGGAAACTTAGTGCCAAGAGATGTTGCTTCTCGAGCAGCTAAAGAACGTTGTGACGAAGGTTTTGGTGTGAATAAAACAGGGGAAGCAGTCTTTTTAGATTTTGCTTCTGCCATTATCCGATATGGGAAAGAACAAGCACATGTCAAAGGATTAAATGAAGAAGATGCTACACTTATCCAAACCTTAGGAAAAGAAGTCGTTAAAAGTAAGTACGGCAACTTATTCCAAATGTATGAAAAGATTGTAGATGAAAATCCATACGAAACTCCAATGATGATATATCCAGCTGTACACTACACAATGGGTGGTGTTTGGGTTGATTATAATTTACAAACAACCATTCCAGGACTTTATGCGATTGGAGAAGCTAATTTTTCTGAGCACGGCGCGAACCGTTTAGGAGCTTCCGCTTTAATGCAAGGACTAGCAGATGGCTATTTTGTATTACCCTACACCATTGGAAACTATTTATCTGATGACATTAGAACCGGGCCAATTTCAACAGACACCGTAGAATTTGAAGAAGCAGAAGCTAAAGTGACCTCAGAAATCAATCATTTTGTCAACAATAAAGGAACCAAACCTGTGGATTATTTCCACAAACGTCTTGGGAAAATTATGTGGAATAAATGTGGAATGGCTCGTAACGAAAAAGAATTAAAAGAAGCTATTGAAGACATATCCGCACTTCGTGAAGAATTCTATAAAGATGTACTTGTACCTGGTTCTGCTGATGAATTTAATGAAGAATTAGCAAAAGCAGGAAGAGTTGCAGATTTCCTTGAGTTAGGAGAACTGTTTGCAAAAGACGCCTTGGTACGTGAAGAATCTGCTGGCGGACACTTTAGAGAAGAACACCAAACCCCAGAAGGAGAAGCACAAAGAAGGAAAGAATTTCAGTTTGTGTCTGCATGGGAATACAAAGGAGAACCTAAGGATGCTGAATTACATAAAGAAGCATTAGTTTACGAAAATATTGAAGTTAAAGAACGCTCATACAAATAAGAACTGCTATGAATTTAACATTACAAATATGGCGACAAGAAAACGCCACTACAAAAGGAAAAATCGTAGAATACCCAATTAAAGACATCTCACCTGATATGTCATTTCTTGAAATGTTGGATGTATTAAACAGACAGCTGATTACTATGGGTGACTCACCTGTAGCATTTGATCACGACTGTAGAGAAGGGATTTGTGGATCTTGTTCCTTATATATTAATGGAGAAGCGCATGGCCCAGATCGACTTGTGACTACGTGTCAATTGCACATGCGTAAATTTAAAGATGGTGACACCATTTTCATAGAACCCTTTAGAGCAGATGCATTTCCAGTTATTAAAGATTTAATTGTAGATCGCTCGGCATTTGATAGAATACAACATTCAGGTGGTTTTATATCGGTTAATACTTCTGGAAATACACAAGATGGAAATTCAATTCCCATTTCAAAACACGATGCTGATGAAGCGATGGATGCCGCGACTTGTATTGGCTGTGGTGCTTGTGTAGCTACTTGTAAAAACTCATCCGCAATGCTTTTTGTTGGTGCTAAAGTATCACAATATGCATTATTACCTCAAGGTCAAATTGAAGCCACAGACCGTGTTCAAAACATGGTGGCACAAATGGATTTAGAAGGATTTGGAAACTGTACCAATACTGGTGCTTGTGAGGTAGAATGTCCAAAAGGAATTTCTTTGGAAAATATTGCACGAATGAATCGCGAATTGATTAAAGCTAGTTTGAAGCCTTAATCTTCTAAGATAAATTCTTCAATCGTATCCCAGCCAGCACGAACCTCAACAGACTCTAAAGCATAGCTCACGCGCTCAGGTTGGATTTTCCTTAAGTAATCCCCTGAGTCATACAACCCGTTTTGATTCGCATCAAAAATTACCCTCAGAAAATAGATACCTGGGGTCACATCATTGAAATCTACTGGAGAGACCTCTTGAGACACATGTGATTCCACAACCTCTCCTTTAGCATCTGTGAGCTCGACAATCAAAGGATACACTCCGTTGCGAATTTCTATACGAACATCTCCATAAGTTGATTGTAATTTGGTGGTAACTTTAAAATTTAGAGTGTCGTTTTGAGCACCATAAAAATCTGTAAAAGCTCCTGGAAGCATTTCGATAGTGTAATTATTTTTTTCAGTTTTTTCAAAATCAAAGTCAACCGTATTAGTAAAGGCGTCCAAGACCATTGTTGGATTCTGAAATAACGAATCCTTATCCTTAATTCGCACTTTGGTTGCATCTATAGAATCTAATGGAACCGTAGCGCTTAGCTTGTAAGTCTCTTTTAATTTGAGTGTAGAATTAAGAGATTTAAAAATCAACGAATCCGACTTAAAATCTTTAATCTTCACAACCGTTGTATCAATAGTTTTATTATTAGTAAGCTCAAAAACCAAGGAATCTACTTCTAGTTTTGGACGGAACCAATAGTTCAGAGTGTCTTTGTCGGCCTCTTTTGTAACAATGGAAGCAAACCCTTCTGGAACGTCTGAAAGGAGCTTAACATCTAGCGACTCTCCATCGCCCTCATATCCAAAAGCAAGCTTGGTAGACGATACTTGTTTGGCACGTTTGAATTTGAAATCAATCGATTCTTTAAACATTTTTAGAACATAAGCCGTATCCGAAGGCACTGTTATAAACTGCCTTCTATACCCAATTTTATCTGTTTTTGGTTGAAAGGTATAATTAGGGTTTTCTTCATTGAGAGCTGCTAAAAGGTAAGTACCCTCTTTAATGTTTTCTAAATTAAACCCAGAAACACTGTCTGCATTTGCTATATATTTTGGCTTCTGTTTATAAAGAATTGAATCTGTAAAAGCAGAGTCCACTTCAAATAATAAGACAGTGATACGATCGTCAACATCTTTGTTCAAAGCATCTGTAACGATTCCAGAAACAGAAAGCGAATCAATATAATCCCCAGTAGAAAACACATATTTATAATACGGAAATATATTTCCTTCGTTGTTGTCCGCGATACTTTCTCCAAAGTTAAAAGCATAGGTCGTATTTGCTTGAAGTGTATCTAGTATTTTGATCTTAACATACTTACTAGCACTACCAACTGGGGTAATTTCTGGTTCAGGATCCATGAGTGGAGAAATAAGGAGCTGCTTTTGCAAATCTTTCATTTTGATGTATTCATCAAAATAAATAATGATTTCTTTTGAATCAAAGTTTAATGAAAAATTCTCTGGAATCGATTTTATTATCACTGGGGGCAATTCGTCTTTTGGACCGCCAGATGCTGTACCTTTATTGGCACAGTGCGAGAAAATCAAACTGACAACAACTAAAAATCCTAAATTGGCTAACTTCTTACCCATTAATATTGCATTTTACGCAAAGTAACAACATATTTTAGTACTAACGAAAAATGGAATGCGTAATTGCAATTGTTGCAACACTTAATCGAATCTTATTTTCTGGATTCAATACTAAAGCACATGCCTCTATGGTTGCTCCAGTAGTAATAATATCATCTACAAGTAGTATATGTTTAGTACCAATCGTATTAAGATTTTGAGCATAAAAACTATCTGCAACAGATTGAAAACGCGCTTCTCGTGACTGAAAAACTTGGGTTTTTGTATTGATGGATTTCAAAAGCACATCATCTACGTACATAGCATTTAATACTTCAGCAATCTGTTGTGCAAAAAGTGCTACCTGATTATACCCTCTTTGTTTTAATTTTTTTGGATGTATAGGAACTGGAATTACAATGTCAATTGATTCAAAATAAGGAGACTCCAAGATTTCTACTCCCAACCAATTTCCAAAAATACGTCCAATTTCTTCTTTGCCTTTGTATTTTAAATGGTGCAACAACTGTTGAACCCTTCCATTTTTATGAAAATAAAAGAGTGCCGTTGCCGCTTCTAAAGTTACCCGACCATAAAAGATTTTTTTCACTGTTTCAGGGCGCTCAAAATGGTAATTTGTTAACGGTAACTCATGCCGACAACGCACACAAATATCCGTTTCATTATCTATTAAAATTACATCACAGGCATGGCATATTTTCGGAAAAAACAGATTAATTAAGGCAGAGAGCATACAAAGAACATTTAGGAGAATTAAAATTATAATATTATTTTATATTTCATCCTAACTTTAAGTTTATTTTAAAAAGCGTTTTCTATTTTTGTAATATGACAAATCAAGGAGAAAGTTTCAAGAAAGTTATATCACATGCCAAAGAATACGGATTTGTATTTCAAAGTAGTGAAATTTATGATGGCCTAAGCGCAATTTATGATTATGCACAAAATGGTGTAGAGTTGAAGAAAAATATTCGTGACTATTGGTGGAAAGCCATGGTTCAAATGAATGAAAACATTGTAGGTTTAGATGCTGCTATTTTTATGCATCCTACTACTTGGAAAGCTTCAGGTCATGTTGATGCTTTTAACGACCCTTTGATTGATAATAAAGATTCTAAAAAACGCTACAGAGCCGACGTACTTGTAGAAGATTATTGTGCTAAAATTGAAAGCAAAATTGAGAAAGAAGTTAAAAAAGCTGAAAAACGTTTTGGAGACAGTTTTGATAAAAGTGAGTTCATTTCAACAAACGGAAGAGTCGTTGGCTATCAAACTAAAATAAATAATATCTTATCTCGACTGGCTAAATCTTTAGAAAATGAAGATTTAGCCGATGTAAAAGCACTTATTGAAGAACTTGAAATTGCAGACCCTCTAACGGGTAGTAAAAATTGGACTGAAGTAAAGCAATTCAACCTGATGTTTGGAACCAAGCTAGGAGCTTCTGCCGAAAGTGCGATGGATTTATATTTACGTCCTGAAACCGCCCAGGGTATTTTTGTGAATTTTTTAAATGTTCAAAAATCGGGGCGCATGAAAATTCCTTTTGGAATTGCACAAACAGGAAAAGCTTTTAGAAATGAGATTGTAGCACGCCAGTTTATTTTTAGAATGCGTGAATTTGAACAAATGGAAATGCAATATTTCATCAAACCTGGAACTCAAAAACAATGGTACGAGCATTGGAAAGAAGCCCGTATGAAATGGCATTTATCATTAGGGATGGGCGCCGACAATTACCGATTCCACGATCATGAGAAATTAGCACACTATGCAGATGCCGCTTCCGATATCGAATTTAAATTCCCTTTTGGATTCAAAGAATTAGAAGGTATTCACTCACGTACCGACTTTGATTTAAGTCAACACGAAAAACATTCTGGCAAAAAACTTCAATATTTTGACCACGAAGAAAATAAAAACTACACCCCTTACGTTCTAGAAACATCCATCGGATTGGACCGTATGTTTTTAGCCGTATTTTCAAATGCATTGATCGAAGAAACCTTAGAAAACAACACCACTCGAACTGTATTAAAACTGCCCGTAGTCTTAGCACCTATTAAAGCTGCAATTTTACCCTTAGTGAAAAAGGATGGATTGCCAGAAATTGCAAAAAGGATTTTGGTTGATTTGCAATGGGATTTTAATGTGGTATATGATGAAAAGGATGCAGTTGGAAGACGTTACCGCCGTCAGGATGCTTTAGGAACACCGTTCTGTATTACGGTGGACCATGATTCTTTGGAAGATCATTGTGTCACCATCAGACATCGAGATTCTATGAAGCAACAACGTGTGAAAATAGAAGATTTAAAAACAATTATTGAAAATGAAGTAGCCATGAAACACTGGCTAAAAAAAATCAATTAGAACCAAATTAACCGATTTTGAAATTTAACATAAAAAATTTTAAATGTATACTGTTATTTTTAAATTCCAGTATTTTCTTTGCTCAAACAAATGATCCTCCAACAGTGACAGCTGTGGGCGATCAAATATACTGCCCACAAAGCCAACAAAACATTGTGACGTTTTTTGATATTGAGGACCCAGATGATTTAACTATAGCTGCCTTTTATATTCAGGTTTCCACGGGCTATGTTTTTGGAGAAGATTTATTAAGCTTACCAGCGGGATCTAATCCAAACATAACAGTGAGTTGGAATGCAAATGAAGCAAAATTAACATTAACTGCAATCGGGGGTGGTCCTGCCAGTTACTCAGATATTATTGCAGCGGTTTATGACGTTGTTTTTAGTAGTAGCAATATAAACTTGGGAGAAAAAACCTTTTCATTAACAGCAGGATCCGCAAATTTCCTAGACAATGGCCATTATTACGAGTTCGTACCCGCAAATTTGATTACCTGGACGGATGCCAAAACGACTGCTGAAAACATGAATTATTTTGGACTACAAGGCTATTTAGCAACCTTAACCGCGCCTAACGAAGCCCAAATTGCTGGAGAATTAACTCCAGGCACCGGCTGGATTGGCGCTTCTGATGTAGAAAACGAAGGTGTCTGGAAATGGATGACAGGTCCAGAAGCTGGCATGACCTTTTGGAATGGCGATGAAAATGGGTCTGTGGTCCCAGGAATGTATGCCAATTGGAATTCTGATGAACCGAATAACTATCAGAATAATGAGGATTATGCGCACATCAAGGATGATGCTATTTCAGGTCCTCCAGGATCTTGGAACGATTTGCCAAACATCACCGATAGTCAACCTTCAAGCTATAAGGCCAAAGGATTTGTCGTAGAATACGGAGAAATGCCTGGCGATCCCGTCTTAAATATTTCCGCAACCACAACACTTAGTCCACCACAAATTTTATCAACTAACCCATCTTTAAGTTGTGAAAATGACCCTGCAAACCTGTCGGCGACTTCAAACACAACAGATGTTTTATGGTATAACAACCAAAATGGAGGTCCCCTTTTATTCACAGGGAACAACTACAACCCCATTTTAACAAACACTACTACTTTTTGGGTCTTGGCTTCGAATAATGGCTGTACGACAGGATCACGAACTGCGGTGACTGCCACAGTCATTTCCACTCCAATAGTAGACACACCAGCAGATATATCTTCTTGTGATAACTACGCATTGCCAACACTCACTAATGGAAATTATTTCACAGCCTCAAATGGTGGCGGAACACCACTAAATGCGGGAGATATCATTTCTGCTTCCACTACCCTGTTTGTTTATGCAGATACAGCTACAACACCTAATTGTAGCAATGAACATTCTTTTGATATTACGATTAATACAACGCCAACTGTAGATACTCCAACTAACGTTTCTGTTTGTGACAATTATACATTGCCAGCGCTTACCAACGGAAATTATTTCACAGCCTCAAATGGTGGCGGAACACCACTAAATGCGGGAGATATCATTTCTGCTTCCACTACCCTGTTTGTTTATGCAGATACAGACACAACACCTAATTGTAT
>Ga0102886_1000397_pt1 | contig 19362 bp, 18 predicted proteins | sample Colrivmet1550A02_FD_84499 | JGI IMG/M metagenome (GOLD analysis project Ga0102886, IMG submission 84499) | Estuarine microbial communities from the Columbia River estuary - metaG 1550A-02 | ecosystem: Environmental > Aquatic > Marine > Intertidal zone > Estuary | place: USA: Columbia River... | reverse complement strand
ACACCTAGTCAAACTAGAGCTATTTTAAAAGCAGCTAAGGGTTTAAAAACAAAAGAGACAGTCCTAAGGCTGTCTCTTTTGTTAATTGATATTTTATTTTTCTGTTGTATTTCAGTTGGTTAAAATCACATTTAGACTTATACTCATTTTTGAGACACTACCCAAATAGAAAACAAAAAAGGCTTCCAATTTCTTGAAAGCCTTTGTGAGTTTGTGGTCCCACCTGGGCTCGAACCAGGGACCACCTGATTATGAGTCAGGTGCTCTAACCAACTGAGCTATAGGACCAGCTTAATTCAAAGCGGCTGCAAATGTAAAAAAATCGACCACAATCAAAACAAGTTCGCCTTAAGATTTAGGACTTTTTAGATTCTAATAATTTGCCCTACTAAAATTAAGAGGAATCAATTAAATAACCGCACATTAACATTGGCCTTTCTGTTTTATTAAGTGTTTTTGGAGCTGACTTAATACGGTAGAAGACGAGCTATAAATTATTGTGTAAATACAAAAACAATATTATTCTTGATCCCTGCTATTGTTGCCGGTTAATCAGGTATTCTTGAAATCAATTCGATACGAAAAAAAAACAAAACCACCATTTATGGATGAGATAGAAATGGAAAATATAAAGAGCATTTGGTTTGACTTTGGGCGCGTGTTATTGCCTTTAGATTTGGATGCTACAAAAGACAAATTTATTGAGCTAGGTGCTTCTCAGAATCCACAAGAAGATGTTAATCTGTTTGATACTTGGGAACGTGGAGAGATTTCTCGTGATGAATTTTACCAAGGTGTAAAAAAGCATGTTAAAAGTTTTGCGAGTTTGCCGAGTATACGTGAAGCCTGGAATGCCATGTTATTAGACTTACCACAAGAAAACTTCAATTTCGTCCACCGGTTGAAAAAAGAGTATCAGTTGTTTTTGGTGAGTAACACTAACTCGATGCATATTGAAGCCATAAAACAAAATATGGGCATGTTTCGCTACAATCAATTTATGAACGTATTTGATGAGGTGTTTTACTCTTTTGAAATGGGTGCTCGTAAACCGGAAGCTGAGTTTTTTGAAATTGCACTAAAAGCTACAGGCTTTAAGCCCGAAGAATGTTTGTTGATAGACGACAACCAAGCCAACATTAACCAAGCCACAAAAATGGGATTTCAAACGTGGTTATTCGATCCGGAATCAGATGTGTTGAGAATTAATAAACTAAAAATGGCCCGCTAAGCGAGCCATTTTTTATATCCCTTTGCCGTTTTACGGCATCTCCCCTAAAAAGGGAGAAGTACTTAAGATTTTTCTTGACAGAGTTCTATCAAAACCCCATTGGTCGATTTGGGATGGAGAAACGCCACAAGTTTGTTGTCCGCTCCATTTTTTGGTGTTTCATTCAACACCGTAAACCCTTCTCTTTTTAAGCGTTTTATTTCTGAATAGATATCTGTTACATCGTAAGCAATGTGGTGAATACCTTCGCCTTTCTTTGCGATGAATTTTGTAATTGGGCTATCGGGGTTTGTACCTTCTAAGAGTTCAATCTTATTAGGGCCAACCTTAAAAAAGGAAGTTGTTACACCTTCGCTTTCTACTGCCTCACTCTTGTAAGGCGGTTTGCCATATAACTTTGTAAACAGCTCATTCGATGCTTCCAAGTCTTTTACCGCAATACCGATATGCTCAATCTTGTTCATTAGTTACCACCTAAAATTATAGGTAACCCACCGTCTCCGCTTCCAATTACAATCACTTTACTGTTAGGCGATTTTGCTAAAGCTTCTGTAGCTAAGATTCCTTTTTCTGTTAAAATCTTATCCGTTAAACTGGCGCTTAAGATTCTGTTTGCTGCAGCTTTACCTTCTGCATCAATTCTTCTTCTTTCTGCTTCTTTTGTTTCCTTAATCAGTAGGTAATCAAATTTTTGTGCTTCTTGATCTGCCTTTAATTTATCCTCAATAGCTGTTTTAATGGTGCTAGGTAATTTAATAGATCTAAACAAAAGAGCCTTTAACTCAATATTGTTTCTTGTTAAGATCGTGCGTGTAGCGTCTTCAATTTTAGTTTCAATTTCTTGACGTTTTGTAGCATATAATTCCTCAGGTGTGTACTGCCCGACAATTTGTCTCACAGCAGAACGCAATTCTGGACGAATTAATTTCGCTGCATAGCTTGTTTTAAATTGCTCATACAAGTATCCTATCTGATCAGGAATTGGCTTGAAACGCAACGAAACGTCAATACTAATGGAGAGCCCATCTACTGAAAGCACATCCATTGTTTCTTCAATCTGCTGTTCTTCCACATCAAAAATGATCATACTATTCCAAGGTGCAACTATGCTTAGTCCTTGCCCTTTCACATCGTCAATAGCTAAACCAGAGGAGTATGGCTTAAAGACTACGCCTCTTTCAGTTGGTTGTAAAATAATAAATGAATTTTTTAGGAGTACTACCACTAAAAGTACAACTACGCCAATGATTACGTATCGTCTTAGTTTCGGAATGTTAATGTCTACTTGTTCTGCCATGATTCTTAATTTTAGTTAACAAATGTAGTTTGATTTAATGCTTTACAATAGTTAATGCATCTTTAATTTTGAATGGTTTCTAATCATTCTTTTCTCATAGAAACGGAAAAAATATCTTGAAATTCTCACTTAGATTATTGTCTTAATTAAATATTTTCCACGTAAGTGTTTAAAGCCTCGCGGTAAAACCGGAAAACATCTTCTTCTTGTACGTCTGTTGTTGCAGGAAGTATTGCGCCTTTCCAATCTCCATTTTTCCACTCGCCTTTAGTCAAAGTTTTTAGTGTGTCGTGATTTAATGCTGAATTACCCCATGCGTAAGCATAATAATAAGGTGTTGGGCAAACCGTATCTTTAATTGCATACCCAATTCCTGCGCCCTTGGTATAAGAGTCCTCTAAATCTACAAGCATGCCGGTGTCAAAATGATGCGGCCATATGCGTAGTTCGGAGTGGTTAGAATAAAACTCTCCAATTTTATCGCCTCCATTTTGCGCTAAGTTTCGCCAAATGGCAAGCTGTTTAGCGGTGGCTTTTAGTTTGGGTGTCCATTTTTCTATCTGCGCTTCGAAATTAGAAAGCTTGTAGCTCATTTTTGACGGAAAACGACTTGCGTCTAAACCGTCTTGGACAAGCTGATCTTTAATCCACAATTCAATGTCTATGTCTTTTCTTCCGGCAACCGGCAGGTTAGCTTTAAAGCTTTTGCCGTAATACGTGAAAGAGAAGGTTTTGTAGCTTAACTCTAGATACGAGCCGTTTGGTAAAATTTGAGAAACAACTGATTCTCGTTTCGCATTCCAGCCTAAATTAGATTGGCTATCATCTTCAAGCAAAGGTAAAAAGCTATTGTTCAAAGCGGCCAAATGTTGGGCTTTGTAATGCAGCATAGTCTGTAAGAACACTAACTCTTCCATATGCTTAAATTAAAGAAATATTACCATTACTTTGATACTTCAACACCCTTCCAAAAAGCAACTCTATTTTCAATGCCTTTTGCCAAAGACTTCGCTTGAGGATAATACCATGCTGCGTCTCCATTTTCTTTTCCATTTACCTCCAAAGAGTAATAGGATGCTACACCCTTCCAAGGACAGGTTGTGTGTGATTCAGAGCTTTTGAAAAACTCTTTCTTTATAGACTCTGCAGGAAAGTAGGCGTTTCCTTCTACATTGATAATGTCGTCAGATTCAGCTATAACTTGTCCGTTCCAGGTGGCTTTCATGCTTATGTGTTTTCTATACGTTGAATAAATAATTTGAGTAATACCGTTTGCTGTCCGTGTAAGCTTCCTTTATTTCCAAGTTTGCATCTTTAGCCATCTGCTCAATTGTTTTGTGATCAAATTTTTGGCTTATTTCTGTATGGATACTTTCCCAAGGATAAAAGGATATTGTTTTGCCAATTTTTTTAAGATAGACGTCTTGTTGTTTCGTGCTTACAAGGTAGCTCTTTGTCGTTCCCGTTTCTGGATTATAGAACGGGTGGTGTCCGAAAGCATTTAAATCAAAATTCGCACCCAACTCATTATTGATGCGCCTAAGAAGGTTTTTATTAAAGGCCTCGGTTACGCCAGCTGCATCATCGTAGGCCGATAAAATTATACGCGGGTCTTTCTTCAAATCAAATCCTACTAACATGCCGTCACCGGGGTTTAGGTTTTCACTTAAATGACTTAAAAAACGTGTTGCTTGTTCAACAGTTAAATTCCCAATATTAGAGCCTAAAAACAAAATGAGTTTCTGACGTTCTTTGTCTTGTTTTAGCTTTTTAAGCGAGTCAAAATAGTCGCCATGAATCAATTCAACAGGTAACCCTTGCATTTCACTTTGCAGATCATCTTTCAAAAGTGTCAAGGCATTCAAGCTAATATCGAGTGGTTTATAAGTGAAATTAACGTTTTTATTTAACAGCTCCTTTAGCAAGATTTTTGTTTTCATACCATCGCCAGCGCCCAGCTCTAATAAGTCGAAGCCATTGTTATTTGGGTTGGCGTTCTTAATGATGTTAGCCTTAAACTTTTCTAAAATCTCAAGCTCAGCACGTGTCAAGTAATACTCAGGCATGGCCATAATATCTTGAAAAAGCTTATCTCCAATTTCATCGTAGAAATACTTTGAGGGTAAAGTCTTTGGGCACTGAGACAACCCGTCAAGTATCTCTTTTGAAAAAGTATTATTTGTGATGACGTCCATAAATTATTTTGCTAGTCTAATGCCAGTGTACTGCCATCTTAAATGCGGTTGAAAAAAGTTGCGGTAGGTGCTTCTGCTATGACTGGGCGAAGTTGCCACTGATGCGCCTCGAAGTACTTTTTGGTTTACCATAAATTTACCGTTATACTCGCCCAATGCGCCATCTGGTTTTTTATATCCAGGGTAGGGCAGGTAGGCACTTTCAGTCCACTCCCAGCATTGGCCCCACTTAAATTGCTGGTTTGCAGCTTCCCATTCAAATTCAGTTGGCAGACGATGTCCGGCCCATTGTGCGAATGCAAACGCCTCAAAATAATTGATGTGTGTAACAGGTGCATTTAGGTCTAATTCTTGTAATCCCTCTAATGTGTAATGGTTCCACTTGCCGTTTAATTTATGCCAGTACATTGGGGATTTATTTTCATTTTTTTGCACCCAATCCCAACCTTCGCTGTGCCATAAATCAAACTTTTGGTAGCCACCATTTTCTACAAATGCTAAATATTCTTGGTTGCTAACAAGCGTATTTCGGATGGCATATTCTTCTATAAAAACGGTATGCGGATTTAGCTCGTTGTCAAAACAAAATGTATCACCTCTAAATCCGATGTCATATTGACCACGTTTCATTTGAACCCATTCTTCATTTTCTTCAATTGGCAAGTGTGCTTTAAAATAGCCATAGGAGGGCAACAGAGGATTGTGACCTAAAATGTATTTTATATCTGTTATGAGGAGTTCTTGGTGTTGCTCTTCATGGTTTAAACCAATGGTGAGAATACTCTCTATTTCATCACACGAAAGAGCAGGAAGATGCTGCTCCATTATTTTATCTACATATTTACGATACGCGTAAACTTCATCTACTGTAGGACGAGATAAATTACCTCTATCTGTTCTTAGAATGCGCTCGCCTAATTTCTCGTAATAGCTGTTAAAAATGAAGCTGAATTCTTTATTAAAGACTTGGTAGTCTTCTACATATTGCACTAAAATAAATTGCTCAAAAAACCACGTTGTATGTCCGAGGTGCCACTTTGGAGGAGAAACATCTTCTGTAGGTTGGATAGCGTAATCTTCTTTTTCTAAAGGGGCGCAAATACTTTCTGTGCGTTGCCTAACCTTATTAAAATTACTAATCAAGGTTTTGGTAATACTCATATGATAGTTCTGGATATCTTGATGGAACGTGGCGTAAGCTGCGCCCTCTCATTGTTTTGTCGTATATAAACTCTGATTCTAGCGACTCTAAAGAGTATTCCATTTTTGTATATTACTCCACATAAAGCCGAATTCTATGCCGTTTATTTCCAACTTGAAAGTACAACTATTTGCGATAATTTTCAGTTCTGTTTTTGGGTTCTGTTCGGCACAGGATTCTTTAGTGAAAGTACAAGATCAAATTTATTTTGGAAGCCTGCCATTGAACACAGACAGCTCTGGTGTTGCGGTATTTGTTGAGCGCGATACTCTGTTTCATATCTATCAAAGCGCAGGCTCAGTTCAAGTTTCAGAACGTGCTGCTATTATCAATCAAAGATTAACTCTTCTCCATTCAACATATAGTCCAGAAGCGGACTCAATTCTATTTGAAAAAATAAAAGATCGTTACCTCTATAAATTCGAAGATAGGCTGTTGTTTCAGACGACTCAGCTAGAGGCAAAGCAACTTGGTATGACACTCGATGAATTGGGCATGGAGAGATACGAAAAGCTGAGGCAGTATTTTGAATACCATCTTACTAGAGACGAGACTATTCTTCAATATCTTTTTTCAGCGGGGGTAATTCTTACCACACTTTTGCTCATCCATTATATGCTTCTCTTTATCTTTAAACGAATCATCAAATGGGTTGAAAAACGCAAAGACAAATACCTTAAAGGCATTGTTGTTCGAGATTTTGAAGTGATGGATGCTGATGCTGAACTTGAAATTGTTCTGAAAATAATATCAGGAATCCGCATTTTATTAATGCTCTTAATTGCCTCAATTTCTTTCCCCATTATATTCAGCTTTTTTCCAGCGACAGAGCATATGGCAGTGACTCTGATAAATTTGGTTTATGACCCATTTAAGAGCTTGATTGATAGTTTTGTTGCTTATATCCCCAAGTTATTTGCCATCTTAGTAATTGTTGTTGTTGTCCGTTTTATTTTAAAATATCTAAAGTTATTTACCCATAAAATAGAGCGAGGTAAAATTAAACTGCGCGGGTTTTATCCAGATTGGGCCAGTACAACGTTTGGTATTTTAAAAGTGCTCATCATCACGCTTTCTTTTGTTATGATATTCCCGTATTTACCTGGAGCACAGAGTGCTGTTTTTAAAGGCGTTTCCGTTTTTATTGGGGTTATCTTTTCTATTGGGTCTACTTCTGTAGTTGGAAACTTAGTGGCGAGTTTAGTGCTCACTTATATGCGTCCATTTAAAATTGGAGACCGCATTAGAGTAGGAGATATTGAGGGTGAAATCGTAGAGAAAACAGCGTTTGTTTTAAGAATTAAAACGCCTAAGAATGAGTACATCACCATACCAAATTCTAACGTAATGAGCTCTCATATTACGAATTTCAATCGATCGGAAGATGAAGGCGGAGTGATCCTATTTTCAGACATTACGATTGGATACGAGGTCCCTTGGAGGAAAGTACATGAGATGTTATTAAAGGCTGCTTTAATGACTGAAGATTTAGAAAATGAACCAGAGCCGTTTGTATTGCAAAAAGAATTGGGAGATTTTTCAGTTAACTATCAAATCAATGCCTTCTCAAAAAGACCTTTGTACAAAGATTTAATCAACTCACGCTTACATCAAAATATTCAGGATATTTTTAGTGAAGAGGGAATAGAAATATTGTCTCCAAACTATATGGCACAACGCGATGGAAATACGAGTACTGTTCCTTCTGTTTCTGTAAAGAAAGATGAACCTTTAGCGGATTAAGTGAACTTGGCCATAGTCATAGTTGCTTAACTTTTGCCAACTAAATTTTTTGTAGCGCATGCGCCAGTTATACATTCCTATTGGTGCTTTTTTACCATTTATGTTTCCGTCCCAGCCTTGGTCTAAACTGTTAGAAACAAATATTATGGCGCCCCAACGATTCAAAATTTCAAATTCAAATTCCTCGTAATAGCATCCGGAAACGGGCATGAACATGTCGTTACTTTCATCATCATTGGGCGTAAATGAATTTGAAACAAAGATTCTACATTCACATTCTTCGTATGAGATATCTACTGTGTCGTATTTTTCAAAACAGTCGTTGTACGCCTTTAACCAATAGCGACCTGGAGCATTAAATATGGTTCGGTAAGATGACGTCTTTCCGTCATTCCATAAATAGTTAATGCCGTCACCATTAAAAGCATAGGTAATAGATTGTCCTAAACACAAGTTAGTGTCTGGCCCTAAACTCATACTGAAATTTTTCATGACGTCTACTTTTATTTCATCTACAAAGGAACAGTCACCAAGCGTAATTTTAAGGTTATACGTTCCAGGAGCCGTAATGCCAAAAGTACGCTGATTAAAAAATCCAACCCACAGATATTGCGCACTGTCAATAGGAGCAGTAAGCCATAATGTATCGCCTTCGCAAATAGTGGTGTCTGCAGGTAAGTAAAATTCTGGAGTCGGTTTAAATTCTACCCAAACATCTTTTGATACATGGCAGCCCTCCCAAAAGACAGTAAGTCTGTGCATTCCAGGTTTCTCCACTAACAGATTTTGTGTATAACTCGTGTCATTCCAAACATAAACAGCATTTGGGTAATGGTTCGAGTTTAAAAATTTAGAATCGGTAGAGCAAAAAGTCACAGTATCGCCAAGACCAGTTTCTATAATTACCGTGTCCAAAAACATGTATTCTTCTTTATGGCCTTTTCCTAAAATGCTTTCGTTATAAAGTGTCGAATTACAGCCTTCAATAATTCCATTTCGTTTTATCCAAGATCCTTTTGTAGCGTCTTCTCTAGATTTTAATGAAATACAACTGTCGCATTCATTGGCGAGAAGACCGTGATTGAACGTAGCGCTGTATTTGGCATTTACATCTGTAAACCATACACCAAATTGGCCTCTGTTATAAATGCCTGGCTGTGCGTTGATCATGAAATCATAGATGTGAAGCCCTTCAGCAGTTGCTTGAATACTGTCTATTTTAATAGAGTAAAGCCTTTGCATTAAAAGAGCTTTACCACTAAAGTCATTGGTATATAAATGAACAGAAGATAACCCCACAGGAGCGCTCGAAGTTTTATAATGACTTATGTTTCCATTGATGATTGAAGGATTAGCGGTACTGCCAAGAACACTCAAAGCACCAGTAGATTTTGTATCAAAGGGGATGTAGTATTTTGGGCCTGTGATGATTTTTTGACACATGTTCGCTCTGATGCTGTGCTCACTTCTTGAGATATCCCAAAAGCGCATTTCTTCAATTTGGGCATTTAAATAATCGGTTTCTATATTATCCCAACGTCCTAGCAGTAAGTCACCGGTTGGACCTTCAGAACGAAAGTAAACCGACATTACGTTGGAATTAAGATCCGTTTGTTCCACACCATTTACATACATAGAAAGACCAGAGAAATTGTCTACTATCACAGCAATATGATACCACTGGTCTGCGTTCCAGCTGTTTCGATCGCTATATATAGTTGCGTTTTGTGTACCATCTCCAACGCGAAATGCGAGTTTGCCTGGCTGAGCTCCTTGGCTTCCTTCAAAAAACAAAGCAAATTCTTCAACTCCAATAAACTGCATACCGTCAATGTCTCGAACCAAAATTGGCTGTACTGCGCCAGATCCATTTATATTGGCAGCTGGTTTAATCCAGAATTCAATGGTTTCAATAGCTTTCAGCATCTCACCCATTTTAACGTAAGTGTTGATACCTTTAAAACTGTAAGCGTTCCCTTGTGTTTGGGAATTAACTTGGAAAGAAAACAGCAGAAAGGTAAAAATGGAGATGAGGTGTTTCACAAAACTAAGTTACGCTTATACAACGACCCTGTTTCTATTGCTTATTTAACGTGTTTATTTCGGGAGCTAACCCAGCTTTTAAGTAAGGGATTGAAATACTTAAAACTCTATTTAAGTCACATGCTCCGTCAGCTTACTCAAATCTAAACGATGCAAGAATTAATTTGCTCTATAAATTTCATAAAATTCATGAGTTCGGCAGAAGATAACTCACCAGACGTGGAAACTACATTTCAGCTAATCTATGGCCGCTACCTCGATTGTTGAATGAAATTTTTGAGTTCTTCCAAAAAGGAAGAAATGTTGAAAAAGCTTGTTTTCTATTGATTTAATCAAACGGCTACTGAGCTCCTGTTTTAGAATGGACACTTCTGACTCTTCGCCTAAAGCTCCGCAAGGAAGAATCCTTATTACAGGTTATATTTTACCTTTCAGGTAAGCTATTCGTCTCTGCTCGCCCAACTTTTCTATAGCGTAGCGCAACATGGTTCTCGGCATTTTATGGTAATGCTTTATTAGAAAATATTCTTCTGCTTCAGGGCTTCTTTTACCCATCTCTTTTAACATCCAGCCAACAGCTTTATGAATAAGGTCGTGTGGGTGCTCCAAAAGCATTTCAGCGATTTTATAGGTTTCCTCAAATTGGTTATTGCGAATAAATTCATAGGTGGCAACTATGGCAATGCGTTCTTGCCAAAGATCACCAGAGGTAGCTAAATTGTATAAAACGGTTTTATCTTTATCTAAAAGCCATTTGCCCAAAATTTTATCGGCACTAGAATCAACAAGATCCCAGTTGTTAATGCCCACTAAATTGTTGAGGTAAATATTGACCCAATGTTCTTTTTGTTCGCCTTTTGCTTTATTAAATTTCTCAACTAACATAAAGACAGCAGATAAACGCACTTCATGAATTGGGTCGTTTAAGAGTTTAACGAGTTCTGTTTCACTTATATCAGCCCAAAACTTTTTTGCTACTTTTCTTTGATTCGGAACCGAAACGCCTAAAAACTGATCTCCTTCACCATAACCACCCGATTGAGTCTGGAAAAATTTTGGAGCTTTTTCAGCTTTATCAAAGTCGTGATAGCTTTCTAAACAGTGTTTAATGTTTGTAATTGTCTTCAAACGGATGGATTTAGAATAAAGTTACTATCAAATCTAGATTATTTTGAATAAGAAATTAAAAGAACTTATCAACCATAAAAAAAGGCGCTGAAACCAGCACCTTTCTTTTATTCAAGACAGCTAGTGCTTGAATTTAGAATGAAAATCCAAATGCAATAGACCCAATTTGATAATCAGGCGTAGCCTTATCCGATCTAAAGAACTCACTTAGGTCGTATTTGCCTGTAATCTTAAATGCGTTGAAACCAATTTGTGCTAAAACTCCATATCTCCATGTGTTCATGTAAAAATTATTTCGAGTTCTTTCTTTTATTGGATCGTTGTTAAAGTCATCGTAAATCAAATTTCTTTTTTGTGCAATGCGGACGCCACCATAGCCACCCACCCCAAAGTTAAACGCGTTGTCCATGCCTTTTTTACTAAAATCTAAAATCATCATGACAGGTGCATCTATATAGGTTGCGTTGTAACTGCTAAAAGCAACGTTTGTAATATTTGGATTGATGTCTTTGGCGGGCAAAAAAGCAGCCCCATCTTCTGGTAATGCAACTTTGGTAAGTATGTTATCTCCTTTTAACCTAAAGTGATGCCAGTTGAACTGAAGTCCATAACGCACATAGAATTTAGAATTGTCGTTCCCAACCCTTGTCTTACCGGCTCCACCCAATGTGAACACCGTAGACTGCCATGGTCTTAATTCGCCACCTACTCCATCTATGTTTTTAACCATAGCGTCTCCAGAAATCATATTGTTCCAACCAAAGTGAATGTCTCCTTGACCTTCAGTCCTTGCCTGTTTATTGCGTCTTCTTATTTTGTATTCGATTCTGCTTTGTTCCCCACCTTCTTCTATTTCTATTCCATCTGGTGTTATTCTTATTGTGGTGCCGTCTTCTATCTCGGGTTTTGGCATACTTGGCGGCGGTGGCATTGGTGGTGGAAGTTTACCGTCTCTTTTTTCTGCATCTTCTTCCCATTGCTCAGCCCAGCTTTCCCAACTATCGCTATACTCATCGGCCCATTTTTCCCACCTTTCACCGTATTCATCGGCCCATTCTTCGTATTTCTCGCTGTATTCTTCACTCCATTCTTCCATGGTCTCAGAAAGCTCTTCCATTTTTATTTCAAAACGTTCCACTTCCATTTCCATGCGAGCCTCATATTGCTCTTCTGAGATCTCACCGTCTTCGTATTGCTTGTTTAAGGCGGCCACACGTTCGTTAAAATCGGCAGTAATTCTCTTGGTCTCAATGTTTAAGTAGTTTACCATTCCATTGATGTCTGTGGTAGATAACTTGTTGATATCATCGGTTAAGATGATAACTTCGTTGCCATTCATGTTAAAGCGCAAGGTGTCCTTTTGTGCTGTTGCACTAATGCCGATAGCAATCCCTGCGGCAATGAGCAGATTTTTCATGTTTTTAGTTTTCATAATTTCTTTTAATTGATCAGTCTTTTAGGGATTTTTCAAACTTGAATTTTGGGAGAGAAACATTGGGAAGTGGTGGGCTTTCCAATTTTTTTCTGTTTGTAATATTCTCCCATTGGGCTGCAGTATAACCCTTCAATTGTTCTTTGTAATTGTCTTCCTCAGCTGCCTGCTGAGGCTTTAAATACTTATCTGTATTAGCTATGCTAATGCCGTATTTTTTCTTCTTTCTTTTCTCTAAAGTGATGTCTTCAATTTCGAACAATGTTGTTTCGCTGAACTCAGATTCATCACCGACATAGTCAGCTAAAGCAACTCTCTTTTTATTTAAGCTTGTATGTTTTGCTATAGTTTGCTTCTGGTCTTCTTGCGCCATTACCGGGATGCTGTTTTCGCTTCCTGGAACTGTGCCTGATGGCTGAACAGATTTTGGTCTTATTTGGTTAGAAATGTCACTCTGTTCTTGAATCTGCTCAAAATACTCTTGATGAACGGGCTTGCTGCTATTCGGCTTCAACAACACGTAACTAAAAATGGCCAAGATGATAGTGAACGAAGCGGCAATTGAAAGAAATAAGCCCCAAGGTTTATGTTTATCTTCTAAATGGTGCTCAATTTTCCTCCAAACTTCAGCAGAAGGTTCAATAGCAATGTTTGCTAGCTTATCACTAAAAAATTGATCTACAGGATGCTCTTTCATGATTTGTGTAGTAAGTTTAAACCTGAAATTCTCTGCTGTAACATACTACGAGCTTTACTCAACTGAGACTTACTCGTTCCTTCAGAAACACCTAATAATTCGGCAATTTCTTTATGAGGATATCCCTCTATAGCGTATAAATTAAAAACTGTTTTGTAGCCGATTGGCAATTCATCAATAAGACTTAATATTTCTTGAGCATCATTTTGCTCGTTTAGTTCTTCATGTCCATAATCATACCAATCTTGATCTGTTTCAACGAAAAGATTTTTCTTGTATCTGATGTAATTTATGGCTTCGTTCACTATTATTTTTCTTATCCAACCTTCAAAACTGCCTTTGCCCTCGTATTGATCGATGCTTTTGAAAACTTTGATAAAACCGTTGGAAAGAATCTCTTCAGCTTCTTCCGTAGATCTTGTATATCGTCTGCTTACCCCCAACATCTTTCTCGCAAATTTCTTGTACAACTCGTGCTGAGACTTACGGTCTCCTTTTTTGCATTTTTTAATGAGTTGTTCTTCACTCGGTATTAACCGTATTAATTTCACGTTCTGGCTGACTTGTATTAGTAAGACACTATTTAATGGGGTGAGGGTTGCCTCAGGATTAAAAAAAATAAAAAACTTTCATTGCAATTTAACTAAGTTCTTGTAAATGCCTTTAAACATTGAGGTTTCAGTTTAATAATTTTTAATCTTTAGTTTGGGAAAAGTCTGTTTTTTAGGCGTCTTCAAAACTCAAAAGTTATCTATCTTCGCTCACTTGATTAAAAATTTAACAAGCAACTATGGGATGTAGTGGATGCAGTACTGGGGTAGGTGTACCTAAGGGCTGCGGCAGTAATGGAAATTGCGGTACTTCTGGTTGCGATAAACTTGAAGTTTTTGATTGGCTTGCCAATATGGAACTCCCGAGTGGACAAGAAAAGTTCAACTGGGTTGAGGTCCGATTTAAAAACGGAAGAAAAGAATATTTTAAAAATATAAATGGACTAACACTAACAATGAGCTCGATGGTGGCTGTAGAATCTAGCCCCGGACACGATATTGGTATTGTTAGTTTAACAGGAGAATTGGTGAAGGCTCAGATGAGCAGAAGAAAACAAGATCCAAACTCTGAAACGTTCAAAAAAGTTTATCGCGTAGCAACGCAGAGAGATATAGATAAATGGCGTGAGGTTCAGGCGAAAGAAACTGAAACCATGTTTAAGTCTAGAGAAATTGCTCAACGTTTAGATCTTAAAATGAAGATTAGCGATGTTGAATACCAAGGCGATGGAGCAAAAGCAATATTCTATTATACCGCAGAAGAACGCGTAGATTTTAGACAATTAATAAAAGATTTGGCGAGTTCATTTAGCATGCGTGTTGAAATGCGCCAGATTGGGACAAGACAAGAAGCTGGTAGATTAGGAGGAATAGGCTCTTGTGGAAGAGAGCTATGTTGCACAACTTGGCTCACAGACTTTCGTTCTGTCAATACTTCGGCAGCGCGTTATCAGCAACTTTCGTTGAACCCAAGCAAACTAGCAGGACAATGTGGTAAATTAAAGTGTTGTTTGAATTTTGAGCTTGATTCGTACTTGGATAGCTTAAAAGCCTTTCCAAATACGGACACGATTTTATATACCAAAAAAGGAAATGCTCGTTTTATAAAAATGGACATCTTCAAGCAGATCATGTGGTACGCTTACATGGATCAACCATCTTCGTGGATTGAATTAAAAGTTGAGCGCGTTCAAGAGATAATTGAATTCAACAAGGATAAGGAGAAGAATAATCCGGAATCGCTTGAATTTGTTGCTGAGAAAGACAATAGGGTACTCGAAATAGCACCTGCTTATGAAAATGTAGTTGGTCAAGACAGTATCACACGTTTCGATCAAAAGAAGCAGAACCAGCGGAGAAAGAAGCGCAATCCAAATCAACGTAATCCAAAAGCTAAATCCGATGGAAATCAAAGAGCTACTGTTGAAAGGACTCAGCAAAAGCCAAGGCCAAAGCCAAACCGTAGACCTGCTGCGGCAGCTAAGGATAAAGAGGCTGGTGGTAGTGCAGGAAACGGTGGTGAAGGAGCTAAGAAAAGAAGCAACAATAACAAAAGGAGAAATTACAGACGTGGTAAGAAAGGTCCTGAGGATAAGTAGTGTTTTTTCATTGCTAATTTTGTTTGCATCGTGCACTGGCAATAAAGTCTTTGACGAGTATAAACAAATGAATACATTAGGATGGCATTCAGACAGTATTGCCAATTTTAACGTTAATGTGACCGACACTTTAGACGACTATGCCGTGTATATCAAGTTGCGTCATGATCATAATTATCCTTTTAAAAACATTTGGTTTTTTAGAACAATCACTTCAGAAAGAGGTGTGGAGTATGCTGACACCATTAATTACGTTTTGGCCGATGATATGGGGAAATGGCTTGGAAAAGGTATTGGAGATAAAAAATTGGTAACAATGCCTTTAAGGACTCAAGCGTTAAGGTTTAATAAACCAGGCGAATATGAGTTCGGTATTCAACATGGAATGCGAGATACTGTTCTCTCTGGAATTCTGGAAATTGGACTAGAAGTATTCTCAAGAAATATTGCAGACAGCAATGGCAAAGAAGAAAACTAAAAAGAAAGATAACGACTTTAGGAAATTCGTCAAGTGGTTTTGGATGGCCCTTTTTGCTGTGCCATTGGGAATTGTGTTTGTCATGCTAATTACTTGGCTTGGGGCTTTTGGAGCACTTCCCTCTATCAGCGAAATAGCTGACCCTCCTACCAAACTGGCTTCAGAGATTGTAAGCTATGACGGCAAGATCCTCGGAAAATTTTTTAATAAAAATAGGACTAACGTAGAGTTTGATGATTTATCGCCTCATTTGATAAACGCCCTTGTTTCTACAGAAGACGAAAGGTTTTATAATCACTCTGGTATTGATGTAAAGCGATTGGTTATTGCCGTGGCCTTTATGGGGTCTCGAGGAGGTGCTAGTACAATTACGCAGCAACTTGCGAAGAATCAATTTGAACATCGCGCAATGACTATTGCCGAGCGTCTTGGTCAAAAATTACAAGAATGGATTATTGCAGCTCAGCTGGAACGTCAGTTTACAAAAGATGAAATAATAACCCTGTATTATAACCAATTCGACTTTTTAAATTTAGCCGTTGGAATTAAAAGTGCATCGAAAATTTATTTCAATTCAACTCCAGATAGTCTGAGAATTGAACAGGCGGCAATGCTAGTGGGTATGTGTAAAAATCCAAACTATTACAACCCATTGCGGGAATCAAAAAAAGAACGCACCCTTGGAAGAAGAAATCAGGTGTTCATACAAATGCAACGCAACAATGTTCTTTCTCAAGCGGAAGTAGATTCGCTCAGTCAATTACCATTAGGGCTTGATGTTAGCCGTGCTGGACATGATAAAGGGACGGCTCAGTATTTCAGAGAATACCTAAGATCTTTTATGAAGGATTGGATTAAAGAAAATCCAAAGTCGGACGGTTCGGAATACAACCTTTACAGCGATGGCCTTAAAATTCACGTAACCATAGATTCTCGAATGCAAGAATATGCAGAAGAAGCTATGCGCGAACACATGAGCAACTTACAGAGTATTTTCTTTAAGGTGGAAGAAGGTAGAAAGCACGCTCCATTCCATTTTAAATCAGCATCAGATTACACAAAACAAATACCTCGAATTCTAAATCAAGCGAAAAAGAGATCTGAGCGATACAAGAAAATGAAGTCAAATGGATCTTCAGATTCTGAGATCAACAAAGCTTTTGATACTCCAGTTGAAATGACAGTTTTCAGTTGGAACGGAGATTTAGATACTGTGATGACACCGATGGATTCTATTCGTTACTATAAGTATTTTTATCAAGTTGGGTTAATGAGCGTTGAGCCTCAAACAGGATTTATAAAAGCTTGGGTAGGCGGAATTAATTATAAATACTTTAAATACGATCACGTAAAGCAGGGTAAACGACAAGTGGGTTCTACTTTCAAGCCATTTGTTTATGCGACTGCTATTTTAGAGAAAGGGTACTCTCCATGTATGGAGTTGCCGAATGTAAAGACGTGTATAGAGAAAGGGATGTTCAATCTTCAAAAAGATTGGTGTCCTGGAAATTCAGATGGAAAGTACGGTGGGATGGTGTCCCTGAAGTATGGGTTAGCAAATTCCATGAATACTGTCACCACGTACCTTATGAAACAAGTTGGACCTGGGCCGATTGCTGAACTTGTGCGTGAAATGGGTGTTACTTCTGACATTCCTTCGCAACCTTCTATCGCTTTAGGGACATTAGATTTATCGGTTTATGAAATGGTAGGGAGTTACACCACCTTCTTGAATAAAGGAGTTTACACGGAACCAATTTCAGTACTAAGAATTGAAGATAAGAATGGAGTTGTTATAGCCGATTTTGAGCCGAAGACAAAAGAGGTGATGAGCGAAGAAGACGCATACGTTATTATCAATTTATTGAAAGGAGTAACGGAGCAAGGAACAGGCAAAAGACTAAGACTTGGTGATTTAGGAAACTATTACAGAGGTTCAGTTACAGGTCACCCGTACATGTTTAAGAATGAAATAATTGGTAAAACAGGAACTACTCAGATGAACTCAGATGGCTGGTTTATGGGTGGTGTTCCAAATTTAGTTACTGGTGTTTGGACAGGTTGTGAAGACAGAGCTGCTCATTTTGGAGCAACATTTTATGGTCAAGGAGCCACAACAGCGCTTCCAATATGGGCCTTATTTATGAAGAAATGCTATACCAACAAAGATTTGAATATTTCTCAAGAGAACTTTGAAGTACCAGAAAATGAAATTTCAATTCAGTTAGATTGTTCAGAATTCGGAAAAAAGACTGGCCCAAATGAATTTTCTGATAATAGTACACCTGACGAGTTTTAATAAATACTTGAAGCTATGATTTCTAAAGTTGTAAGTAATGCCAGAGAGGCTATAGAAGGGATTAAAGATAACATGACTGTAATGTTTGGAGGATTTGGCCTTTGCGGCATTCCTGAAAACACTATTTCAGAAATCAATAAAACGGGCATGTCCGGGCTGACATGTATTTCTAACAATGCAGGCGTGGATGACTTTGGCCTAGGCTTTTTATTGCAATCTCGTCAGATTAAAAAAATGATTGCCAGTTATGTTGGCGAAAACGATGAGTTTGAGAGACAAATGCTTTCTGGAGAACTAGATGTTGAACTCATTCCACAAGGAACATTGGCCGAACGTTGCCGAGCAGCTGGTGCCGGAATTCCAGCATTCTTTACTCCTGCAGGTTTTGGAACTGAAGTAGCAGAGGGCAAAGAAGTAAGAGATTTTAATGGCAAGCCACATATTTTAGAGCATGCCTTTAATGCGGATTTTGCTTTTGTAAAAGCATGGAAAGGTGATGAAGCTGGCAACCTGATTTTTAAAGGAACGGCTAGGAATTTCAACCCATTAATGGCGATGGCTGGAAAAATTACAGTTGCTGAAGTTGAAGAATTAGTTCCCGCTGGAGAGTTAGATCCAAATGAAATTCACACCCCAGGAATTTTTGTGCAACGTATTTTCAAAGGTGAGTCATTCGAAAAAAGAATTGAGCAACGTACTGTGAGAACGAAGTAGGAAGATGGACTCCAGATCCAAAACAGGTTTCTGGTTTTTAAGTTTTGGCCTATGGGTCTATATTATTTGAGGGCTATTTATAGCCCTTTTGTTTTTGATGAAGCCACGACCTTTTTATCTTATGTGCACAATAATAAGAGCATTCCAGGAGATGCATTTTGGTCTGCAAACAATCAATTGATAGGAAACGTTATTTTCTTTAGCATTCCAAAAGTAATTGCAGCTTTATTGTCATTTCAACTCAAAGATTAAAAAGAATGTCTTGCAGAATTCTTAATACCCTTGAAATATTGCTACTTATTTAATGATTGGCAAATATTTTTTTTAGAGGTTAAGTTAGTTTGAATATTGATAAAGTAAAATGTAGAATTGATAGAATGAGATGCTATTTTTACTTTTTAGAATAAGACTTGTTTATGGCATTAGATAAAATTGGAATTGCAAAACGAATTGCTCAAGAGTTAAGAGACGGCTGGTATGTGAACTTAGGTATTGGCATTCCGACACTTGTGGCAAATTATATTCCGGATGGTATCAATGTAGAGTTTCAATCTGAAAACGGAATTTTAGGTATGGGGCCTTTCCCTTTTAAAGGCGAAGAAGATGCAGATTTAATAAATGCAGGAAAGCAAACAATCACTGCCTTGCCTGGTGCCTCTTATTTTGATAGTGCGATGAGCTTTGCTATGATTAGAGGTCAGCATGTTCAAATGACTGTTTTAGGAGCTATGGAAGTTGCTGAAAACGGTGACATT
>Ga0102886_1000395_pt1 | contig 19396 bp, 19 predicted proteins | sample Colrivmet1550A02_FD_84499 | JGI IMG/M metagenome (GOLD analysis project Ga0102886, IMG submission 84499) | Estuarine microbial communities from the Columbia River estuary - metaG 1550A-02 | ecosystem: Environmental > Aquatic > Marine > Intertidal zone > Estuary | place: USA: Columbia River... | reverse complement strand
GAACGTCTGGCGGGTTATTCGGCGCGAGGCGCTGGTGGGCCTGTTGAATGGCCTGGTCTTTGCGGTTGTGATGGCGCTTGTGGGTGTGTTCTGGTTTGGCTCGCCGATGCTAGGGGCCGTGATTGGGGTCGCGATGGTGATCAATATGGTCGTCGCAGGGTTGGCTGGCACGATGGTGCCCGTGATGTTGGAGCGTGTGGGTGTTGACCCTGCACTGGCGTCGGGCGCATTTGTGACGACGGTGACTGATGTCGTTGGGTTCTTTGCATTTTTGGGATTGGCGGCACTATGGTTACTTTGACACAACGCAAGGCTGCGGCGCGGGCGGATGCCTTTGCCCGCCGCAAGATTGCCCATGAAATGGGGCAGGGAACGGCGGCTCATTTGTCGAGTGTTTTGGCGGGGTATCGCGGCGTGCCGACGGCTGGGTATATGGCGATGCGCACGGAGATCGATCCGACAGCCGCGATGGAAGAGGCTGCGGCGCATGGTGTCGTGGGCGTGCCTGTGATCATCGCCAACGGTCAGCCGCTCAAGTTTCGCATTTGGGAGCCTGACTGCGTGATGGTCAAAGGCGACTTTGGCGCGTTTATCCCAGAGACGGGCGATTGGATGGAGCCCGAGATATTGATCGTCCCGCTTGTGGCCTTTGATCGCAAAGGTGGACGTTTGGGTTATGGCGGTGGATTTTATGATCGCACGCTAGAGATGCTGCGGGCCGAGCGGCCAACGATGGCGATTGGCTTTGCCTATACGGGCCAAGAGGCAGGGGATTTGCCCTTGGAGCCGACCGATCAGCCGCTTGATATGATTGTCACCGAGACTGGGGTGCTTTCGTTTTGAGGCAGGCGGCCGAATTTCGCCGAAAATTCGAAATGAAAATTCTTCTAGAAGAATTTTGCGCCAAGACGTAACAGGGGCCTTATGAAAATACTTTTCCTTGGTGATGTGATGGGCCGCTCTGGGCGGCAGGCTGTGGTGGATCATCTGCCGCGTCTGCGCAAAGAGTGGCGTTTGGATTTTGTCGTTGTGAACGGCGAGAATGCGACTGGCGGCATGGGGCTATCGGCCCCTCATGCGCGGATATTGCTGGATGCGGGAGCGGATGTGCTCACGCTGGGTGATCATGCGTTTGACCAAAAGGACATGATGCAATTTGCGGCCTCCGAGCCGCGCATCATTCGCCCGCTGAATTTCTCAAAAGCCGCACCAGGTGTCGGTGCGCGGGTTTATAATGCCACCAATGGCCGCAAGGTTTTGGTCGCACAGGCTTTGGGCCAAGTGTTCATGAAGCGCCCCTTTGATGATCCGTTTTCGGCCTTGGATGCTGTGATGCGCCAGTACCCGATGGGCGGGGCAGTTCAGGCGAGCCTGATTGATATCCATTGTGAGGCCACATCTGAAAAGATGGCTGTTGGCCATTTCTGTGATGGGCGGGCCAGCATTGTTGTGGGGACCCATACCCACGTCCCGACCGCAGACGCGATGATCCTGCCCAGTGGGACGGCCTATCAATCGGACGCGGGCATGTGTGGCGATTATAACTCCGTGATTGGCATGGATAAGGTCGAGCCATTGCGCCGCTTTATCACGGGCATGCCCAAGGAACGTTTTACCCCTGCGGCGGCCGAGTCCACGCTTTCGGGGCTATATGTTGAGACAGACGACCGAACGGGCAAAGCCACCCGTGTCGAGATGGTACGTCAAGGTGGGCGGTTGTCGCCTGCTGGGCCTGCATAGGATTTACCCATGAGTGAGCTGTTTAATCTGACCCAAACGCAAGAAGCGATTTTCGCTTTGATGGTTTTGGCTGGGATTTTTGTGCTGTTCTTGCGCGAAACCTTTCCTACGGAGGTTGTCGCCATGGGCGGGGCGGCGGTGTTGCTGTTCACCGGTGTCTTGAAATACGACGACGCGGTTGCTGTTTTGTCAAACGCGGCCCCTTGGACGATTGCCATGATGTTTATCGTCATGGGGGCGTTGGTGCGCACGGGTGCTCTTAATTACGTGACGCAATTGGCCGAACGCGCAGCAAAGCGGAACCCCAAGCAGGCGATTGGCGGCTCGATGACCTTTGTGATCGCGGCCTCGGCGTTTGTGAATAACACACCCGTTGTTGTTGTGATGCTGCCAGTGTTTGTGCAGATGGCACGGACGTTGAAAATTGCGGCTTCAAAACTGCTGATCCCGCTGTCTTATGCCTCAATCGTGGGCGGAACGCTCACGCTGATCGGCACGTCAACAAACCTCGTGGTTGACGGTGTGGCCCGTTATGCGGGCATGGAGCCATTCACGATTTTTGAGGTGACACCGATTGGTATTATCATCGCTTTGTGGTCGATGCTGTATCTTTTCCTCTTTGGCAACAAGCTTTTGCCTGATCGTGATAGCCTTGCGATGATGCTGTCGGATCGCACAAAGATGAAGTTCTTTACCGAAGCTGTGATCCCGCCAGATAGCAACTTGATCGGCCGTGAAGTGCTTACCGTGCAGTTGTTCAAGCGTGAAGGCGTGCGTCTGATCGACGTGATCCGCGGCGATCAATCTTTGCGCCGCAATCTTGAGGGGGTGACCCTGCAAACGGGTGACCGCGTGGTTTTGCGCTCGGCCATAACCGAACTTTTGAGCCTGCAAGCGACCAAAGATTTGCGCCGCGTGGATCAGGTGTCTGCTGTTGAAACCAACACGGTTGAGGTGCTGATTTCGCCAGACTGCAAGATGGTAGGGCGCACGCTTGGCTCGATGCGTCTGCGTCGTCGTTATGGCGTTTATACGCTGGCGGCACACCGCAGGGACAAGAATATCGGCCGTCAACTTGATGATTTGATCGTGAAAGTAGGGGATACCTTTCTGCTGGAAGGTGCGCCTGAGGACATTCAGCGCCTTGCCGTTGATATGAATATGACGGATGTGACCAAGCCCACCGCGCGTGCCTACCGTCGCACCCATGCCCCGATTGCGATTGGGGCGATGTTGGCGGTTGTTGTGCTGGCTGCGATGAATGCAGCCCCGATTTTGGCACTGGCATTTATGGCCGTGGCGATTGTTTTGCTGACAGGGTGTATTGACGCGGAAGAGGCGATGGAAGCGATTGATGGATCACTGCTCGCGCTGATTTTCGCGATGTTGGCGGTCGGGGCTGCACTCGAATCCTCTGGTGCGGTTGAAATAATCGCAGGGACGCTCTCTCCTTATATGCAGGTGATGCCACCCTATTTGGTGATCTTTGTCGTCTATGTCATGTCGATGGTTTTGACCGAGCTGGTGTCAAACAACGCTGTGGCCGTGGTTATGACGCCGATTGCGATTGGTCTTGCAAGCGCGCTGGGCGTCGATGCGCGGCCCTTGGTCATCGCTGTGATGATGGCGGCTTCGGCCAGTTTCTCGACCCCGATTGGCTATCAAACCAACACGCTGGTCTACGGTCCAGGCGGCTATAAGTTCACCGACTTTCTGCGCGTCGGTGTGCCGCTGAACATCTCGCTGGCGGTGGTTTGTTCCATCGCCATCCCGATGATCTGGCCGCTTTGACATAACCCCTAAACTTGGCGTAAGAGACGCCAAACGATTATTCATAGGATTCCGATATGGCTGGCCACTCAAAATGGGCGAATATTCAGCACCGCAAGGGGCGTCAGGATAAACTGCGCTCGAAGCTGTTTTCCAAACTGGCAAAAGAAATCACTGTTGCCGCCAAAATGGGCGACCCTGATCCAGATAAAAACCCACGCCTGCGCCTTGCCGTGAAAGAAGCCAAATCGGTGTCTTGCCCGAAAGACGTGATTGATCGCGCGATTAAGAAATCGATTGGCGGCGATGCCGAGAACTATGACGAGATCCGCTATGAGGGCTACGGGCCCAAAGGCGTTGCAGTCATCGTTGAAGCTATGACTGACAACAAAAACCGTACGGCCTCTACTGTGCGCTCGACGTTTTCTAAGAACGGCGGCAACTTGGGTGAAACCGGCTCAGTTGGGTTCATGTTCGACCGCGTGGGCGAGATTGTTTATCTTGCGTCCGTAGGCGACGCAGACACGGTCATGATGGCCGCGATTGAAGCGGGCGCAGAAGACGTGCAGTCCGATGAAGGCGCGCATGTGATTTACTGTGCCGACACCGATTTGAACGAGGTCGCAACCGCCCTTGAGGCATCCCTTGGCGAGTCGGAAACGACCAAGCTGATCTGGAAGCCGAACATGACAACCGAAGTTGACCTTGACGGGCTGACCAAGCTGATGAAGCTGCTCGATACGCTCGAAGACGACGACGACGTGCAGCGCGTGACGACGAACTTCACAGCACCCGATGATGTGATGGACGCCTTCGGCGACGCTTAATCGCCACGCTAAATGGACTTGAACGGGCGTGCCACTGGCGCGCCCTTTGCGTTTGTGGGCTTGTGTCTTTTGCAAAGGTCTGAAAACCATTGGCCATGCCAAATCAAAATTTAGCAAACCCCGTCGCGGGGATTCTCTGGATGGTCTTGACGGGCCTGATGTTCGTCTGCGTGACCGCCATTGTGAAATATGTGGGCAGTGATTTGCCCGCCGCGGAGGGGGCGTTTTTGCGCTATGTCTTGGGGCTGGTATTCCTCATTCCGATGATCAAGCCGATCTTGGCCGCACATCTGACCCGCCGCCAGATCAAGCTTTTTGCCGCGCGCGGGGTCGTGCATACGGGGGCCGTGATCCTTTGGTTTTTCGCCATGGCCCGTATCCCGTTGGCCGAGGTCACGGCAATGAATTACCTCTCGCCGATTTATATCGCGATTGGGGCGGCGCTTTTCTTGGGTGAGCGTCTGCCGCCGCGTAGATTGGCGGCCGTGTTTGCAGGGCTTGTCGGTGCGTTGATTATCCTGCGCCCCGGTGCGCGCGAACTTGATCCGGGGCATTTTGCGATGCTGTTCACCGCCTTAGGGTTTGCAGCCAGTTACCTGTTGGCCAAACAGATGTCGGGCGAGGTGCCTGCCGTGGTGGTCGTGGGGATGCTGTCGATTACCGTTGCCATTGGGCTTGCGCCCTTTGCCTTTGCTGTCTGGGTGACGCCGACATTTGTACAAGTCGGCTGGATGTTCCTGGTCGCTTGCTTTGCCACGGTAGGGCATTTGACGATGACCAAGGCCTTTGCCGCAGCGCCTATGACCGTGACCCAACCTGTCACGTTTTTGCAGCTGGTCTGGGCCGTGCTTTTGGGTGCTGCGTTGTTTCATGAGCCGATTGACGGCTGGGTCATGTTCGGTGGTGCTGTGATCATGGCCTCTGTCAGTTTCATCACATGGCGCGAGGCGGTAGCGCGGCGCAAGATCACGCCTTTGGTGCATGAAACCAAGCTCTAGTCGTTTTGATTGACTGGTCAGTCAATAAGGAATAGCCTGCGGCATCGCATGAGGATTCTGAGATGCCAAAAGTTGGAATGGAACCGATCCGCCGTGACGCGCTGGTGCGTGCCACGATTGCCGAGATCGGCGAGGCGGGGTCGCTGGACGTCACAGTTAGCCGTATTGCTAAGCGTGCTGGCATGTCGTCGGCTTTGGCCCATCACTACTTTGGCGGCAAAGACCAGATTTTCGAGGCCGCCATGCGTCAGATTTTGCGCGATTACGGTGCCGAAGTCCGTTTGGCCTTGGCAGGGGCAAGTAACCCATCTGAGCGGGCCCGTGCCATCATCAGCGCCAGTTTCGCCCAATCCTGCTTTGATCCCGCGGCCGTCTCTGCATGGATGACGTTTTATGCGCAGGCCCAGACGAACCCAGCCGCGTTGCGATTGTTGCATGCGTACCAGCGGCGGCTCCGCTCTAATCTCACCCACGCGCTGCGCCCGATCTGTGATGCGCCAGAGGCCGTGGCTGATACGCTCGCCGCCCTTATCGACGGGCTTTATATCCGCGCGGCCCTAACTGCGCCTGACGCAAACCCCGAAGGGACGGCGCTCGCTGTTCTTTCCACATTGACCAAAGGTGCCGCATGACCCAGCCGAATATCCTGATTATCATGGTTGACCAGTTGAACGGGACCTTTTTCCCTGACGGTCCTGCCGATTGGCTACATGCGCCACACCTGAAGAAACTGGCTGCAAGATCCACGCGTTTTGCGAACGCCTATACCGCCTCGCCACTGTGCGCCCCAGCGCGCGCCTCGTTTATGTCGGGCCAACTTCCTAGTCGCACAGGCGTCTATGATAACGCTGCCGAGTTTACATCGTCGATCCCGACCTACGCGCACCACCTGCGCCGCGCGGGCTATCAAACCTGCCTGTCTGGCAAAATGCACTTTGTCGGCCCCGACCAGATGCACGGGTTTGAGGAGCGCTTGACGACCGACATCTATCCCGCCGATTTCGGCTGGACCCCTGACTACCGCAAACCCGGTGAGCGGATCGAATGGTGGTATCACAACATGGGTTCGGTGACGGGGGCAGGGGTGGCCGAGATCACCAATCAGATGGAATATGACGACGAGGTCGCCCATCACGCGAAGATGAAGATGTACGATCTGTCGCGTGGGGCTGATACGCGCCCTTGGTGCCTGACGGTCAGCTTTACGCATCCGCATGACCCTTACGTGGCGCGTAAGAAACATTGGGATTTGTATAACGATTGTGAACACCTGATGCCCGAAATCGCACCAATCCCTTATGAAGATCAGGACGCCCACTCAAAGCGCATCTTGGACGCCAACGACCGCGATAACTTCACGATTACCGATGAGAATGTGAAGCGCGCCCGCCAAGCCTATTTCGCCAATATCAGCTATCTTGATGATAAGGTCGGCGAACTCATGCAGACGCTTGAGGACACCCGCCAAGAGGCTGTGATCCTGTTTGTGTCTGATCACGGTGACATGCTGGGCGAGCGCGGCTTATGGTTCAAAATGTCCTTCCTTGAGGGCGCATCGCGTGTTCCTTTGATGATCTGCGCACCAGAAATGGAGGCAGGGTTGAACACCACACCCGTCAGCAGCATCGACATTCTGCCAACGCTTTGTGATCTCGCGGGCGTTGATATGTCCGAGGTGATGCCATGGACCGACGGGCAATCCATCGTGCCTTTGGGGCAGGGCGGGGAACGCTTCGAGCCTGTGGCGATGGAGTACGCAGCCGAAGCCTCTTATGCACCGTTGGTGTCCTTGCGTTACGGCAAGTGGAAGTTCAACCGCTGCGCGCTGGACCCTGATCAACTGTTCGACCTTGAGGCCGACCCGCACGAGCTCATTAACCTCGCAGCGGTGCCAGCCCATAAAGGCACTGCCGACCAGCTTCGTGCCAAATCCGAGGCCCGCTGGGATCTAGACGCCTATGACGCCGCCGTGCGCCATAGCCAAGCTGGACGCTGGGTCGTCTACGAGGCGCTGCGCAACGGAAACTATTACCCATGGGATTATCAGCCGCTGCAAAAAGCGTCTGAGCGCTACATGCGCAACCACATGGACCTGAACATTCTCGAAGAAAGCAAGCGTTTCCCAAGAGGTGAATAAGCTTTTTATGTCCCTTTTTAACTCCCGCCGGAGGCATCATGACCTATAATACACAACCAATCGCCAGCCATTTTATTGATGGCAAATACGTCGAAGACAAAGCTGGAGAGCCGATCCCTGTGATCTATCCTGCCACTGGAGAAGTCATCGCGACCGTCTATTCCGCGACCCCTGCGATCATCGACCAAGCCCTCGCCGCCGCCAAACGCGCAGGCAAAGAATGGGCGGCCATGACAGGCACGCAGCGGGGCCGCGTCTTGCGCCGCGCCGCTGACATCATGCGGATGCGCAACCATGACCTCTCCGTGCTGGAAACCTATGACACAGGCAAACCATACCAAGAAACCTCTGTCGCCGACGCCACATCAGGGGCCGACGCGCTGGAATATTTCGGCGGTCTCGCAGGCGCAATCACAGGCGAACACATCCAGCTTGGCGACGATTTCGTCTACACCCGCCGCGAACCTTTGGGCGTTTGCGTCGGCATTGGCGCATGGAATTACCCTACCCAAATCGCAAGCTGGAAAGGCGCACCAGCGCTCGCTTGTGGCAATACGATGGTGTTCAAGCCCTCTGAGACAACGCCGCTTTGTGCCCTCAAAGTCGCCGAAATCTTACATGAAGCAGGCGCACCCGCTGGCGTCTATAACGTGATCCAAGGCTACGGCGCTGTTGGCGCATCTCTCATCACGGACACCCGCGTCGCCAAAGTCTCGCTCACTGGCTCAGTGCCAACGGGTCGCAAGGTTTACGCCGCCGCTGCCGAGGGTATTCGCCACGTGACGATGGAACTTGGCGGCAAGTCACCGCTAGTGATCTTTGATGACGCGAACCTCGAGAATGCGGTCTCTGGCGCGATCTTGGGCAACTTCTATTCCTCTGGGCAGGTCTGTTCGAACGGGACGCGAGTTTTTGTGCAAAAGGGCATCAAGGAAGCCTTTCTTGCACGCCTCTCTGAGCGCCTGAAGGGTGTGAAAATGGGTGATCCGCAAGATCCCGACGTTAACTTTGGCCCCATGGTGTCCGAGCGTCAACGCGATATAGTCGAAGGCTTCATCGCCAAGGGCAAGGCCGAGGGCGCACGTCTGATCACAGGCGGCAACCGCGTGGACGGGCAGGGTTATTTCCTAGAGCCCACCGTCTTTGCCGACGTCACCGACGACATGACCATTGCACGCGAAGAAATCTTTGGGCCCGTCCTTTCGGTCCTCGATTTCGACACCGAAGAAGAGGTCATCGCACGCGCCAATGAAACCAAATTTGGTCTGGCTGCCGGTGTTTTCACCTCTGACCTGACCCGCGCGCACCGCGTAGTGGCGGGCTTTGACGCAGGGACATGCTACATCAACACCTACAATTTGGCCCCTGTCGAGGCTCCGTTTGGCGGCTCAAAACAGTCGGGCGTTGGCCGCGAAAACTCTAAGGCAGCGATTGAGCATTACACACAGATCAAAGGCGTTTATGTCGCTATGGGTGATGTGGAGGCTCCGTTTTGAACGCTGATTATGTGATCATCGGCGCGGGTTCTGCAGGCTGTGCGATTGCTTACCGTTTGGCCGAGGCGGGCAAGCAGGTGCTTGTGATTGAACATGGCGGTTCGGACGCAGGCCCGTTCATTCAGATGCCTGCCGCGCTGTCGTATCCGATGAATATGAAGATGTACGACTGGGGCTTGAAATCGGAACCAGAACCACATTTGGGCGGGCGTCAATTGGCGACGCCGCGCGGTAAGGTTATCGGCGGATCATCATCGATCAATGGTATGATCTATGTGCGCGGCCATTCTAAAGATTTTGATCATTGGGCGGAAAGCGGTGCGCAAGGTTGGGCTTATGCTGATGTGCTGCCATACTTCAAACGTATGGAGAGCTGGCATTCTGGCGGACATGGTGGTGATAAAGCATGGCGTGGTGATAAAGGCCCGCTACATATTACGCGCGGCCCACGCAAAAACCCATTGACCAAAGCCTTTGTCAAAGCGGGCGAGCAGGCGGGGTATCCGGTCACGGGCGACTATAACGGACAGCAGCAAGAGGGCTTTGGGCCCTTTGATTCAACGATCTGGAAAGGGCGGCGCTGGTCTGCCGCGAACGCTTATTTGCGGCCCGCGTTGAAGCGCCCGAATTGCGATTTGATCCGTGCTTTTGCGCGCAAGGTTGTGATTGAGAATGGCCGCGCGGTTGGCGTTGAGGTCGAGCGCGGCGGCAAGATCGAGGTCATCGGCGCGAACGTCGAAGTCATCATCGCGGCCTCCTCGCTGAACTCGCCAAAGTTGCTGATGCTGTCGGGTATTGGGCCTGCCGCGCATCTGGCCGAGCATGGGATCGACGTGGTCGCAGATCGCGCGGGTGTTGGGCAAAACCTGCAAGATCACCTCGAGCTGTATATCCAACAAGCGGCGACCAAACCTGTGTCGCTGTTCAAGCATTGGAACCTATGGGGTAAGGCAAAAATTGGGGCGCAGTGGTTGTTCACCAAGACGGGTCTGGGGGCGTCGAACCAGTTTGAAAGTGCCGCATTCGTGCGCTCGAAGGCGGGTATGGAATACCCTGATATTCAGTACCACTTCTTGCCGATTGCGGTGCGTTACGACGGGCAGGTTGCGGCTGAAGGGCATGGATATCAGGCGCATGTCGGGCCGATGCGCTCTGTCTCGCGCGGTCAGGTGACACTTAAATCAAGCAATCCCAAAGACGATCCGCGTATCCAGTTTAACTATATGTCGGCCCCTTCTGATTGGGAGGATTTCCGCACTTGCATCCGCCTCACGCGCGAGATTTTCGGCCAGGAGGCGTTCGCGCCTTACCGTGGCCATGAGATCCAGCCAGGAACCGATGTGCAATCGGATGAGGCCTTGGACGCCTTTATCAAAGAACACGTCGAGAGTGCTTATCACCCTTGCGGGACCTGTAAAATGGGCCGCGCCGATGATCCGATGGCTGTGGTTGATCACGAGACGCGCGTGATTGGTGTTGAAGGGCTGCGGGTTGCGGATAGCTCTATTTTCCCAAGGATTACAAATGGTAACCTGAACGGGCCTTCGATCATGGTGGGTGAGAAGGCCGCGGATCATATCCTTGGACGGCATCCTTTGGCCCCGTCAAATGACGAGCCTTGGATCAACCCGAACTGGAAAATTGCGCAGCGTTAATCGACCTGATAGGGCAGGACCCCACGTGCGTTGGGGTCCACGCGAAGGCGCCGTTCAATCGGTGGAACCGAGCGTTGGTGGCAGTTGCGCCTCTCACAAATGCGGCAGGAAATTCCGATGGGGGAATAGGCGCTGGGTGCTGCGCGGTCCATGTGATCGGCGTAAACGAGGGCGTCGGCGTGGCGCACTTCGCAGCCCAATCCGATGGCGTAACGGCGCATTGGGGCGTTGAAGGCCCCACCGGATTTTGACACGTCGCGGGCGAGGCAGAAATACCGCGCGCCGTCAGGGGTTTCGGCCAATTGGCGCAGGAATTGCCCGGGTGTCTCGAACGCCGCGTGTACGTTCCACAGCGGACAAGCGCCACCGTAGCGGGCAAACTGCAAGGTCGTGGCAGAGTGCCGTTTCGTGATAGTACCTGCTTGGTCCACGCGCACAAAGAAGAATGGAATGCCTTTTGCGCCTGTGCGTTGCAAAGTCGAGAGCCGATGAGCCACTTGTTCGAGCGATGCGCCAAAGCGGGTGGCGAGGATTTCGAGGTCGTGTCGGGTGTCTTGGGCCGCTTGCAGGAATGCGCCGTAAGGCATGAGGGCCGCACCCGCGAAGTAATTGGCAAGGCCGACTTTGGCGATTGCACGCGCTTCGGGAGAGCCAAAGCGGGCCAGGTCGAGCGTGGCCTCAATCAGTGGTTCTTGGGTCAAAAGCGCCATTTGGAGCAGGAGTTGGAACGTCTGGGTGGCCTCGGGGGTGTTGGTCGATAACGTCAGGAGTTTGTTCGCGGGATCGTAGTGGCGTAGGGCATCAAAGGGCTTGATGTCGACGGTGACGCCTTGGGCCAAAAGCACGCGCTTGGCGGCATTGGCTTTGCTCTCGCCCACGCCGCATTGATCCGCAAACCGCTCTGCGGCACGGTCCACTGCATCAATGTAATTATCGCAATAGTGAAAGAAGTCGCGGACCTCTTCCCACGGGCTGGGTTGCAGGCGGGCGTCTTCGCGGCCCAATGCTTCGTCCAAGCTGGCAAGGCGTTCGTGGGTCTGGCGGTAGGCCGCATGCAGGTCAAGAAAGGCGCGGGCAAGGGTGGGGGCATTTGCGGCCGCAAGTCGTAAATCTGCAAGTGCGGGGCTGTCAGATGTGAACACAGGATCGGCCAAAGCCTCGCGCATATCACCGACAAGGCGGGCCTCGTCACCAGATTGCAGCTCGGTGACGTCAAAGCCGAATTCTTGCGCAAGCCCCAGCACAACAGAGGTGCTGACGGGCCTGTTGTTGTTCTCCATCTGGTTGAGATAGGGCAGGGAGACGCCCAGCTTTTGCGCGAATGTCTTTTGGGTCAGCGAGAGCCTGCCGCGCAATTCGCGCAACTTTGCACCAGCATAGATTTTCTGAACGGCCATATCTTACCTTTGCAAAGTCTCGCTATGGCGCAGAATAGCGCCTGCAAAGATTGCAAAGCAAGCAGTTAGACGGCCCGCTTTTCCCGCCATATTACAAAGAGCACCGAAAGCAGCGACGCGATGGCGGTGAGGAACATAAGCCACTGCAAAGGAACTGCACCTGCTGCAGGATCAAGGAGCGTGCCTGCGAATTGCGCCAATGCAGCGCCACCGCCAACCATCATCGCACTGCCAAGGCCTGAGGCGGTGCCTGCAAGATGCGGGCGCACGGACACGAGGCATGCAGTGACGTTTGGCAGCGCGATGCCGTTACCGAGGCCCAAGAATGTGCAGCAGCCAAAGAAGATGAGCGCATGGTGGAAGCCGAGGAGGGCGAGGCCAAGGGACAGGCCGAGGCCAAAGATGATGAGTAAGGAGCCTGTCACGGCCATGCGATTGATGCCGAGCCTGACGGAGTAGCGACCCGCAAGGAAGTTGCCCAAGCCGTAGCCGATTGCAGGTGCACCAAGAGCGATGCCTGACCACAGTGGTGACAGGCCAAAGACGGTGCTGGCGACAAAGGACGCGCCACCGAGCAGTGCGAAGAATGCGCCAGAGGCGAAGGCTGCGCAAAGGGCGTAGCCCCAGAAGCGGGGGGAGGTGAAGAGTTCGGGGTAGCCCTTGAGTTGCTCGCGAAATGAGAGGCCACCTTCGGCCAATGTCTCGCCTTGATCAAAGTAGCAAAGGGCAAGGACTGCTGCGCCGCAGATCGACAGAAATAGGAATGTCGCGTGCCAGTCGAAGAACTGGTCAATCGCGCCGCCGATCATCGGTCCGACCATGGGAACAAGGGACATGCCCATCGTCACATAGCCGATCATCGAGGCGGCTTGGGCTTGCGGCACCATATCGCGCACGATGGCGCGGGAAAGGACAATGCCCGTGGCTACAGCGGCTTGTAGCATGCGGAAGCCGAGGAAGGCAGTGATGGTCGTGGCGAAGTAACAGCCGATACTGGCGATCACAAAGATGAGGAGCGAGACCAAAAGTACGGGCCTACGCCCAAAGCGATCCGAGATTGGGCCGATGAAAATTTGCAGCACGGCCGTCGCGGCGAGATACCCTGAAAGCGCGAATTGCATCGTTGCGTAGTCGGTCTCGAAATACCCTGCCATCGCTTGTAGGCTGGGCAAGAAGATCGACATGTTGAGCGCGGAAATACCTGCGATCAAGATGAGTGTGGCGATATGGGGCGGGGTGCTTCGGTCGAGAAACCGCACGATGGGTGATGTTGTCATGTGATTGATTTAGGCCGATGATTGCAGGCTGTCCAATAGTTCTGACCATCGGGTCAATAATTAACAAATTTGCAAATATTAAATTTTGCGAATTGCTGACTTTGCAAATATCCCGTTTCCTGCTTCCCCTAAGGGAAATGCCTCGCTAGGGTCGCTGCAAATCAGGGAGAGTCTCACATGGACGTTTTGCAAGAGCTTGAAGCCCGCAGGGCAACTGCCAAACTTGGCGGCGGGGAGGCGCGGATCGCGTCACAGCATTCAAAGGGTAAGCTCACGGCGCGCGAGCGTATTGAATTGCTGCTTGATGATGGCTCTTTTGAAGAATTCGATATGTTTGTCGCCCACCGCTGCGTTGATTTTGGCATGGAAAAGCAGCGCCCCGCAGGTGACGGTGTTGTCACGGGCTGGGGGACGATCAATGGCCGCATGGTTTACGTCTATTCCCAAGATTTTACGGTCTTTGGTGGGTCTCTGTCTGAAACCCATGCCCAGAAGATTTGTAAGATCATGGATATGGCGATGCAAAACGGCGCGCCTGTGATCGGGATCAACGATTCTGGCGGTGCGCGAATTCAGGAAGGTGTGGCGTCGCTTGCGGGGTATGCCGAAGTGTTCCAGCGCAATATCATGGCCTCTGGCGTTGTGCCGCAGATCAGCTTGATCATGGGGCCATGCGCGGGTGGGGCCGTTTATAGCCCAGCGATGACCGACTTTATCTTTATGGTCAAAGACAGCTCTTACATGTTTGTGACTGGCCCTGATGTGGTCAAGACGGTCACGAATGAAGTTGTGACAGCGGAAGAATTGGGCGGGGCGAGCACCCACACCAAGAAGTCGTCCGTTGCTGATGGCGCGTTTGAGAATGACGTAGAGGCCTTGGCCGAATGCCGTCGCTTGGTGGATTTCCTGCCGCTCAACAACAAAACGAAGCCGCCCGTGCGCCCGTTCTTTGATGATGTGAACAGTATCGATCATAGCCTTGATACGATGATCCCCGACAATGCGAACACGCCTTACGACATGAAAGAGCTGATCCATAAGCTGGCTGATGAAGGTGATTTTTACGAGATCCAAGAAGATTTTGCCAAGAATATCCTAACGGGGTTCATCCGTTTGGAAGGGTCTTCTGTCGGTGTTGTAGCCAACCAGCCGACGGTTCTGGCTGGATGTCTTGATATCGATAGTTCACGCAAGGCGGCACGGTTTGTCCGGTTCTGCGACGCCTTTGAAATTCCGATCCTGACGCTGGTCGATGTGCCTGGTTTCCTTCCGGGAACGTCTCAGGAATACGGCGGCGTGATCAAGCATGGCGCGAAGTTGCTGTTCGCTTATGGCGAGGCGACGGTGCCAAAAGTGACCGTGATCACTCGCAAAGCCTACGGTGGCGCCTATGACGTGATGGCGTCCAAGCATCTGCGCGGTGACTTCAACTATGCGTGGCCGACGGCCGAGATTGCGGTGATGGGGGCCAAGGGGGCCACCGAGATTATTCACCGTGCGGATTTGGGTGACACCGAGAAGTTGGCCAAGCACACCAAGGATTATGAAGACCGTTTTGCGAACCCGTTTGTGGCCGCCGAGCGCGGGTTCATCGACGAGGTGATCTATCCGCATTCAACCCGTAAGCGCGTGTGCCGTGCCTTTGCATCCTTACGTGGAAAGTCTTTGCAGAACCCGTGGAAAAAGCACGACAACATTCCGCTTTAAACGGATGGTGAGGGGGGCTGACTGCCCCCGCGCCTGTGACGCCCCCCGTAGGTATTTTTGATCAAAAGAAGGACAAGATCATTCGTACATTAGCGATCATAGCAAGCCTTTTGGCATCTCCACTGGCGGCGCGAGAGTTCGTGGTTCCGTCAGGGCGTGTGCTGACATTGTTTGATGTGATCATAGAGCCAGACATGGGGCGCTTCCGTTTTGTCCTGCCCGAAATTGCAACTGGCGTGGAATTTGAAGATATCGTTGACGATTTGGACTATGTTTGTGCCCAAGTCGCACTTCCGGCCTTGACCCAAGCTGGATCAGATGTATCCCAACTCGTGATCTCGGTGTCGGCTTCTGAAGTACCTTTTGGTGAGCCCACGGAGATTGTTCAATATTTTCAGCCGTTTCACCGTGAGGGTGACGCCTGTATTTGGGAAGAGTTTTGATATGGAAAAGCACCGCGGGTTTCCGGGACGATTGGCTGGTACTGACTTTCAGTATGTGATCCGTCGCGACAATAAAGATGGCGCCACTGAGATTACAAAGCGCGTGCGCCATCCCGATCGGCGGCCCCCTGATAAGCGCGCTGATGCGGGCTTTATGACCGCACTTTACGAGCAATTCGGCGAAGAGCCCTTTGTGCGCGGTAACTTGGATGCGGGCCGATTGTCGTGGTTGTTTGGCCGCGAAGTCATCCCAGCCGAAGACCCTTTTGATCCAGCCGACTATGAAGCGATGTTGAAGATCGACATTAAGGTTGCGATGATCAGTTTTCCAGAAATTAAGTGGCGCTAATGAGCCAATTGTCGCGCAATATCAACTTGTTCGGGCAGGATTTTGCCGATTTTGAGCAGCGAATTCGCGTGGCCTTTTGCGCGGCCAAACAAAAGTGCAACCTCAATTCAGACGTCCACGGTGTCCCCCGCCATGGGCTGAATGATAGTTTTTATTGTTACCCTTCCCCTGACCGGTTTGTGCGTTATTCGCGCACTCCGGTCGCTTTTTCTCGCCTTGTGGCAGGAAATTGCTTGAGGGAGCCGTGGGGCCTTGCGTTTCACAGTGACTTCGCAGATTCGGTCCGCACCATAACACCTAACAAGGGCAGAAAATCATGCTTAAAACTTCTTATATCATCGCTGCAACAGCTTTGCTTTCCCTCACTGCTTGCCTCTAAAACGATGCTGAGCGTGCGCTTGTTGGCGCGGGCATCGGCTGCGTCGCTGGCGAAACAATCGGCAATAACAACTGCACCGAAGGCGCACTTGCTGGCGGCCTCGTCGGCGCACTTGCCAACGACCTCTAATACGACCTGCCGCAAGGCAATTGAAATCATTGAAACCGCCGCCGCAGGTCAGCCCTGCGCGCGGCGGTTTTGCTTTTGAAGGACCATCCTCATGTTCAAAAAAATCCTGATTGCTAACCGTGGCGAAATCGCCTGCCGCGTCATCAAGACCGCCAAGAAGATGGGGATCAAAACGGTCGCCATTTACTCGGATGCGGATCGTAACGCTATGCACGTGAAGATGGCCGACGAGGCGGTGCACATTGGCCCGTCACCTGCCAACCAATCCTACATCGTTATCGACAAAGTGATGGCCGCGATCAAGCAGACGGGCGCTGAGGCGGTGCATCCAGGTTACGGTTTCTTGTCCGAGAATGCCAAATTCGCCGAGGCGCTTGAGGCCGCTGGCGTCGTCTTTATTGGCCCACCAAAGGGTGCCATTGAGGCGATGGGTGACAAGATCACGTCTAAGAAGCTTGCCCAAGAGGCCAATGTGTCAACAGTGCCCGGTTACATGGGGCTGATTGATGATGCAGAGCACGCGGTCAAGATTTCCAATGAGGTCGGATATCCTGTGATGATCAAGGCCTCCGCTGGCGGCGGCGGCAAGCGCATGCGTATCGCATGGAATGACCAAGAGGCCCGCGAAGGGTTTCAGTCCTCCAAGAATGAGGCGGCCAACTCCTTTGGCGACGACCGTATTTTCATTGAGAAATTCGTCACCCAGCCGCGCCACATCGAAATTCAGGTCCTGTGCGACAAGCACGGCAATGGCGTTTATTTGCACGAGCGCGAATGTTCCATTCAGCGTCGCCAGCAAAAGGTGATCGAAGAGGCGCCAAGCCCGTTCCTTGATGAAGAAACACGCGCCGCGATGGGCGCACAGTCTGTCGCATTGGCTAAGGCTGTGAGCTATTCTTCTGCGGGCACCGTGGAATTTATCGTTGATGGTGACCGCAATTTCTACTTCCTTGAGATGAATACCCGTTTGCAGGTGGAACACCCCGTCACCGAGCTGATCACTGGCATTGATCTGGTCGAGCAGATGATCCGCGTGGCCTACGGTGAAACGCTGCCGATGAAGCAAGAAGACTTGAAAATCAACGGCTGGGCAATGGAAAGTCGTCTTTATGCCGAAGACCCATATCGCGGGTTCTTGCCCTCGATTGGCCGTTTGACCCGCTACCGTCCGCCAGCCGAGGAAGCGCACCCAACCCGTGCTGTGCGCAATGATACGGGTGTTTATGAGGGCGGCGAAATCAGCATGTTCTACGATCCGATGATCGCCAAACTCTGCACGTGGGCACCAACCCGTGCGGCGGCGATTGAGGAAATGCGTCTGGCCTTGGATGGGTTTGAGGTCGAAGGGATCGGGCACAACTTGCCGTTCTTGGCCTCAGTTTATGACCACGAGAAATTCACCTCGGGCAATATGACCACAGCCTTTATCGAGGAAGAATTTCCCGATGGCTTTAATGGCGTGTCCTTGAGCGATGCTATGTTGAAGCGGGTCGGGGCGGCGGCGGCGGCGATGCACCGTGTCGCCGAAATCCGTCGGACGCGCATTTCGGGACGGATGGATAATCACGAACGCAAAATCGGGGCTGACTGGGTCGTGAGCCTGCAAGGGCAATCGCATAACACTTTGATTAAGGCCGATAAAGCAGGCTCTGACGTCACAATCGGTGGCGAAACGCTGCGGGTCGAGGGTGATTGGACACCTGGCGATCCTTTGGCGCGGATGATGGTCGATGGTAGCCCGCTTGTAATGAAAATTGGCAAGATTTCGGGTGGTTTCCGCGTCCGTTATCGTGGTGCCGATCTCAAAGTCCACGTGCGCACGCCGCGTCAGGCAGAACTTGCCTCATTGATGCTGGAAAAAGTGCCTGCGGATACATCAAAGCTTCTGCTGTGCCCAATGCCTGGTTTGATCGTAAAAATTGATGTCTCCGTCGGTGATGAAGTTCATGAGGGGCAAGCACTTTGCACCGTCGAAGCAATGAAGATGGAGAACATCTTGCGTGCCGAGAAAAAGGGTGTGGTCGCGAAGATTAATGCTGTAGCGGGTGATAGTTTGGCCGTTGACGCAGTGATTATGGAGTTTGAATGATCATGTCACCGCGCGCCCGTCGTTTTCTGGTTTGCACGGTAGCCTATGTCGGTGGTTTGCTCGCGGCAATGACGGCGCTCATCGGGCTGATTGATCCGCAGACCCTGAACCTGAATAGTGGCCTGCCGACGATTGCGATCATGACGCCAATGATCGCGGTCGTTGTGTTTTTGGGGGGGTGCGCGTTATGAACGTGCCGATCGACCCACTGCGGACATTCCTATTTGGCGCCAGTGCCATTTATTCGCTGCTATATTTATGCGGACGTTTGGTTGGCGCAGGGCTCTCCAATCAACTGGCGACATTGCTTGGCGCGACTGCTTTATACGGTTTGGCCTATTTCGCGGTGACGTCAAAACAGGCGCATGGGCGGTGAGGCATTCTGTCTACTCTGCGACGCGTCTTTCGCGCACTTCTTGCTGGCGCAACGGCGTTTTGTCGATGTTCCGCGAGATTTCACGCACGTCCCAAGGGGCAGGTATACGAATGGACGTACTTCCTTCCTTGTCGATGATCGCCAGCATGAACGCACGCGGACGCAGCGACATACGCAGCGCAGATTTGGCCGCGGGATCAGTGTCGATGATCACCACCACGTCACGTTCGGCTAATGCGTCAGGGCGCGCGGCGAGCAGTTCCATCTGCTGCACAAATTGCGGATCAAGCGGGCTTTGCGCAAACACAACAATCGGCCGCCCGATCCAGACAAAATCGGCAGGATCTATCTCGGTCGCGTTAAAGATGTGGGTGCGGTCCGCTTCCCACGTTTCCAATGCCGTTTGCGCCGCTGTAACAGAGGCAAGACAACTAAGAACTGCGCTGACGATAAGTGCTTTCATACCAATCAATATAGGGGGTGTTTTTCAGATGACGACCTCCAATGCACTGAATGATTACAAAAACATATCGAAGAGCTGTGCTGCATAAGACTTGCGGCAGGCCTAGACCGGAGAAGAACCATGGGACAGAATGACGAATGGTCAAAAATTGCCGCAAAGGAAAT
>Ga0102886_1000393_pt1 | contig 19398 bp, 11 predicted proteins | sample Colrivmet1550A02_FD_84499 | JGI IMG/M metagenome (GOLD analysis project Ga0102886, IMG submission 84499) | Estuarine microbial communities from the Columbia River estuary - metaG 1550A-02 | ecosystem: Environmental > Aquatic > Marine > Intertidal zone > Estuary | place: USA: Columbia River... | reverse complement strand
TCATGCATTATCGCCCTTTGACGGCATCGAGCTTACGATCTTGCCCAAAATGAGTTTTGGTACGGGGCACCACCAAACCACACACCTCATTTGCCAAAACATGCTTTCCATGGATTGGGAAGGCAAGACTGTTCTCGACATGGGCGCTGGCACAGGCGTTTTGGCCATTTTAGCGGAGCGTTTGGGCGCACAACAAATTGTAGCTATTGAAATCGAAGAATGGTCTGCTGAAAACATCCTTGAAAATGTAGCGCTCAATAAAAGCCAGCGCATCAGCGCTATTCACGGTGGGGCAGAAGCTATTCCAGCAACCCAGTTTGATATCATTTTAGCAAACATCAACAAAAATGTACTACTTGAGCAACTGCCCAACTACAGCCATGCAATTACCAGCGGCGGACTCCTCTTACTGAGTGGATTTTTTGTAACCGATGCGCCTGATCTCGTTGCAGCGGCTGCACAAGTTGGTTTCGAATGGGTCAGAACCGACGCCCGCGAAAACTGGGCCGTAGTGCTCCTAAAAAAAATACAATGACAAAAAAGCTTTTATTGTTCTTGGGCATACTCACCTGTATCCCTCATTTTGTGGCACAAACCTTTCCGCTTGAACGCGATAAATTTGTCAAAGCATGGCAGCAACTTGTGCTCGACGAAAGCGCTCAAGGCTATCTCAAAGACCAACTGCCCCAATTAATCAAAGGCTCTACGCTCAACGATACGCAATTTAAGAAGCTGCAAGAAAACTGCAACCAATTGCAAGCCAAAGAAGTGCCCGCATATCCTGACTTACTGGATTTCATGCAGGCCAGCATTGCCATTGTTCAAAACAAGGTAAGTCCTGATTTAGCCAACCCATGGTACAAATATGTGTTTGACTACGCCAAATCACCCGATGAAAAACTCACTACGTTTTTAGATTTTTCGGTCGATTTTTTCAAATATGGCGCGTTGTACAAGGAACGCAGTTTTACCTGGACCGCTCAGGGCGGCACCCTCCGTTGGGTCGACGGCAAAAAGCTCATGATTGAAGCAACTAATGTCAATTTGAAATGCATCAAATACGACGACGACAAGCGTCCGGAAGACTCCATTGTGGTGTACAACACCTCTGGTAACTTTGACATGCAGACCAAACGCTTCGACGGTAAAAACGGTACGCTCAACTGGGAAAAAGTCAAATTACCCAAAAATGAAACTTATGCAAGCCTCCGCTCTTATAAAGCAGACCTCCAAACCGCCAAACTCAAGGCCGATTCTGTTTCGCTTTCGACACCCTATTTCGCGACGCCAATTTTAGGCAAACTCACCGACCTTACCACCCTCGATTTAGCGGAGCAAGAGTCAGCGCCTCAATTCACATCTTATGAAAAAAGATTGAAAATCAATGAGTTGAGACCTCAAATGGATTACGATGGTAGTTTTACCCTAGAAGGAGCCGACTTCATCGGAAAGGGCGCAGCGGGCAAACCTGCCAAACTTATTTTCAAACGCGAGTCAAAGGTGGTTTTTGAAATCAGTTCTGCGGGTTTTGAGATGTCTCCACTACAAATCTTGGCCCGAAATGCGACGGCGGTGCTGCGCTACAAAAACGGCGATTCACTCAGTATTCAGGAGTGCTTCTTTACTTTTGACGAAAAACAGCAACAATTGCGCTTAGCAGCAGCGCAGCGGGGCACCGACTACTTCCCATTTGTGGATAGCTACTTTAAATTGTATTGTTATGCGCCAGTGTTGACCTGGAAAAAAGGCACCCCTGATCCATACTTCACCTTTGATGTCGGGACCGCTCAAGAACGCAAAATGGCCCGCTTTGAATCCATGAATTACTTTGATAAAGCCCTCTACAGCCGTTTTGCTAGCGCTGGCACCAACGATCCATTCAGACAATTTTCGCTATTAGTTGAAAAACAAGGCACGACTTTATTTACCGAAGGCGAATTGGCCAATGCCATGAAAAAAACCATCGACCAAGTGAAGCCACTCTTTGTCGATTTATTAGCTGCCGGTTTGCTCATTTCAGATCCGCTACAAAAGAAAATACAAGTAAGCCCTAAGCTTTTGGCATATGCAGCAGCCGTGCAGGGGAGTGGCGACTACGACAACATTCTGGTGGTGTCCGATTTGCGCAAAGTTCAGGACCCGATTTACGCGAGCATTAGTCTCGACAAGCAAGAGCTCATTTTCAGACAAGTTCAGCAAATTACACTCTCGGAAGCCCAACAAGTGCGCATTTTCCCGGATACTTCAATCGTCTATATGTATGAAAATCGCGACATCGGTTTCTCTGGCACGCTGCAAGCCGGTAAGTGCGAAATCCAAACCAAGTTCTCCAAGTTTGACTACGAAAATTTTCAAGTCAATTTGCTCACCACCGAACGCACTGCCTTTAGGGTACGCCCATTGCGCAAAGAAGACGGGCAAGAATCCATTCTATTATTGAGTAGTATCAAAGGTTTGCGGGGCACCTTGCGCATAGACGAACCCGACAACAAAGCTGGCAAACCCAACGAAAGCACGCAGTATCCCATACTTAGTTCTATTGCGCCTTCCAATATTTTTTACAGCGATCGGTCTATCCTAAAAGGTGCCTACGATTCAACGCGGTTTTATTACCAACTCAATGCCTTTGAATTAGATAGCCTCGATAATTTTGCCGAGAAAGCCTTGAAGTTGGAAGGTAATTTGATTTCAGCCGGCATCTTTCCAAAAATTCCTGAGCCTTTGCGCATCATGAACGACTACTCCCTGGGCTTTATCACCAGTGCTCCTGAAGCTGGTTATCCTTTTTATGAGACGAATTCGCGCTACAACAAGCAAATTTATTTGTCTCATAATGGTTTACAAGGGTCGGGTAGCATTGACTTTCTGCACACGACAGCTATTTCCAAGAAGCTCACATTTCTGCCCGACTCCACCATTGGCCTCGTGGCATTTAACGCACCAGAACAAAAAACAGGTGTGCGTTATCCTTTAGCCAAGTCAGAAAAAGCCTACATGAGTTTCGAACCAAGAAAAGAGCGCCTACTGATTGCTTCATACGGCGACACACCGCTGCTCTTATTCAATGAAGAAGTACTTTTAGACGGCGCCCTGACCCTCGATAAAAAAGAAATGAGTGGTAAGGGAACACTATTTTACAAAGAAGCACAGCTGACGGCCAAAGATTTTAAATTCACAGATGTAGATATCAATTCGGAGAATGCAGCTTTTGCCCTGCGCAATCGCTTCTCTCAATATGGCGAAAATCCGTTGGCCATTCAGTCCGACGAAATGAAAGCACATATAAGTTTTAAAACACGCATTGGCGAATTCGCCTCCAACGGTACTAAACGCATCATGTTTCCTGCCAACGAATACTTTTGTCAGATGGATAAATTCACGTGGTTTATCGACGGCGAATCATTAGACTTCAAAAAGAACAAAGGAGGCGAAACGACCTTTGAAAGTGGTGCCGACCTCGCTCGCAATAACTTTTATTCTACCAATGAAAAACAAGATTCATTGCAATTCAAATCGCTGAGTGCTAAATACGACCTCAAGCGTCAATTGATCCTCTGTGATGCAGTCGAGTATATTCAAGTGGGCGACGCCCGAATTTTCCCAGACTCCTCAAGGGTCCGCATCCGCAAAGCTGCGCTCATGGATACGCTTAAAAATGCGCAGGTTTTAGCTAACTACATTACCAAATTCCACCGTTTTGAGCAAGCCGATTTATTTATTGGTGGCAGAATGTCTTATGCTGGAAAAGGTATTTATCCGTATTTTGACCGCGACAGCACCAGAAGTCTGATCAATATGGCTTCTATTGCCTATGTGCAAACCAAAACAATCGCCAAAGGCGAAATTTCAGAAAAAGCCGATTTCAAGCTGAGTCCGGAATTTGCCTATTTTGGAAAGGTACAGGTAGAGGCCTCTCATCCAGGCTTGCTTTTAGATGGTTCTACAAAAGTTTTCCATCCCTGCAATTACGATAGAGCTTGGATGACCTTCAAAGACACTATTTTAGCCAAGCAAATCCAAATACCAATTGCAGAAAACCCCAAAGATGCTAAAGGTAATGCACTCGCGCTCGGTTTTGTGTGGCGCCATACTGAACGTGCAGATAGCCTGCGTATTTATCCAGCCTTTTTGTCTCAACGCGTCAGTTTAGAAGATCCAATTCTTTTTCAAGCTTCGGGCTACCTGCAGTACAACCAAGCCACCAAGCGCTTTGAAGTGGCCAGTAAAGCCCGATTGTTGGGCGCAGACAGCCTTAGTAATTTATTGGTTCTAGACACCGAGAATTGTGGACTTCAGGGCTATGGCAACATCGTTCTTGGGATTCCAACCAGTGAAATTGACATCGCATTGCACGGCAAAATCAGCTACCAAAACGACACCAGAAAAACCAGAATTGTAGCCAACGCAAAAATCACTATACCATTGGATAACGCTGTTTGGAACGAAATGATTGCACAGTTTAAAGCCTCAGAAACCGCACCTGAGTGGAACATCAAAAAGCCAATCGACGGTCTGGCTAATAGCCTTGCTGCTTGGTCTAGTCAAAAAGATGCTCAAGAAGTCTTTAAAGATTTTGACGAAGAAAAACTCAAGAAAATGCCTAATTCCTTGGAACAAAGCTTTATTTTGAGCGGCATTGTTTTGGAAAACTTTGGCAGCGATAAACCCAACGCCAAAAAACAAGACAAGGGCTTGCTGAGCACGGCTCAAAGTGTTGGACTGATTTCCATTAACGGTACTGCGCTTACACAGCCGCTTACCTTTACCCAAGCATATGTGCAAAGCTTCAGCGAAGACAACTTTCCAGCTTTTTATTGGTCCATGGAAGCTTTTGATGGCACGCGTTACGTGTTTACTTATACCCAGGATCGCAAAGATGGTACTTTAGGTATTTATTCCTCCAACGCAAAGTTCATGCAAGCCATTGACGGTATTAAAGCAGACAAGCGAAAGACGCGAAATTTCAATTACCTGACAAGTAATGAGGAGTCTGCTTCATTAATTTTAGCTAAATTAAGGGCTTATTTGCTAAATAAATAGAATAAATGACCCTCTTATTTGTGCTGCTAACAGCCTACTTCTTAGGGAGCATCCCCACTGCAGTTTGGGTTGGGCGCTTCTTTAAAGGCATAGATATCCGTGAACACGGTAGTAAAAACGCCGGTGCTACCAACACCTTTCGAATTCTCGGCAAACGCTTTGGCTGGACGGTACTCCTGACGGACGTCGCTAAAGGTACAACTGCCGCTTGTTTGCCTTATTTTTTAGCGCAAACGGCATTTAGTGGCTACAAAGATGAGTTCTTGATTTTGCAATTAGTCGGTGGTTTTACGGCTGTGGTAGGCCATGTCTTTCCCATATTTGCACAATTTAGGGGAGGGAAGGGCGTTGCTACTTCTTTAGGCATTGTCATTGGCATCAATCCGCCAGCTGCGGCAGTTTGCTTGGCCTTGTTTTTGGTGGTCTTTCTTTCGACGCGCTATGTTTCGCTGGGTGCAATTATTTCGGCGCTCTGTTTTCCCTTGGTTTCCTATTTCTTTATCCACAACGATACCCGCATCATGATCATCTTTACGATCGTCCTCGGAACCCTTGTGATTTGGGCTCACCGAAAGAATATCGAGCGCTTGCTCAAGGGGACAGAAAACCGCATGAACCTTTTTGCCAAAAAATCGTAAGCCTATAGGTTATTCTACTTATAGTGGGTATAAAAAGGCTATTTTCTTTCTTCATTTTGGTTTTGTTTATGTGGCAAAACACTTCTGCCGTGGCACAAAGTCAGTCGAGTGTCGAAAAACTTGCCGACCAAGCCTTTGCCCAACAAAACTATAGTGCAGCACTCACAGATTACCGTCAATTACTGGCCAAAGATCAGCAAAACCCAAAGCTTAATTTTTGTTATGGCGTCTGCATTTTTGAGGTTCAGCAGCATTTTGAAGCCGCAAAGTATTTTGATGTAGCACTGGGGCTAAAGCAAATCCCGGACCCACTTCTCTATTACTACCGCGCTCGTATTTACCAAGAACAGTATTTCTTTAGCCAAGCACTTGCTGCCTACGAAACCTATCAAAAACTTACCCTAGATCAAAAAAATAAGATAGATGTAAGTGCTCAAATTGCCGAATGCAAACGCGCACTCGATGAAATCACCACCTTTCAGCGCTTGCCTTTACTAGCTATTGCCACTACCCAAAGTCAAAAGTTTTATGCGTCTTATCCTTTTGGCTCAGAAGATTACACCTTTTACGAAGCACCTGAAGTCCATAGTAAAAACAATGCCAAGTACCAGCACACGCCCGTCTACGCCTACAAACGCGGCATGAAATACCGTATTTTGGCGTCCTACGGAGCTAAAGGCGAACAACTCGATTTGTATGTACAGCGCAAGGATGCCAACAATAACTGGGGAGAACTTTTACTCATAGGTGGTGGCGTGAATAGTTTGCTTTCTGACGAAACATATGGCTTTTATGATCCGAACACGCAAGTCTTGTATTTTAGTTCAACGGCCAATAGTATTGGTGCTTGCGATTTATACAAAGCCAACTATGACCTGAATTCCAATCTGGCGAGCGATATCGAAAAAATGCCCTATCCGTATTCTAGCCCTACCGACGACCTTTTTTATGTTACTGACCTCACTCAGCAACAAGCCTATTTTGCCACCACGCGGCAAGGTAAAGTAGGTCAATACGAAATTTATACTTTGCAACTCGATCAGCCCGCACAATCCAATTTTGTTTTTGCCGGTGCTTTCTCCAACGAACTAGAGCCGAATTCCAAAACCATGAGTTTGCGCTTCACCAATCTAGCGACATCTGAAAAATATGGTCCTTTTGTATCGGATGCTGACGGAAATTATACAGTAGCCTTACCGGCAAAAGGTGAATTTCAGCTAGAACTCGAGGTAGCGGGTGCTTCGCAGATTTATACCACGCGCTTCGGTATTCCTCAGGTGCCAGCAGGAAAGGCACTTCAACAACAAATCCGCTATAGTTCAGACGAATACGGCAAAGAAAAATGGCAGGTACTCAACCAGCTTCTCGATACAGATCCAGTGGCGCAAATTGCCAATATCTCCAAACTTCAATTGAATGTGGCACGGGGTAATTTGTTGCAAACCAAACAAACGCTTGTCGCAACCAAGAACTCAGAACAAACCAATTTGGGCGCTGGGTGGGGCTTGGCACCTCAAGACACCGCAGCATTTGTAGCGACCCTTACCGATACCTTATTAGCCGCAGAGGTAAGCTTAGAGAACCAAGTGCGGCTTATGGAATTACTGCGTCAAGATTTTGAAAAACAACTCAACAACCGCGAAAGGCTCTTGGCCGAACTCAGCACGCTGCTCACAGACCCACAGGGACAAACACCGATTGTCGCAGCTCAGAAAGCGCAAGTTTTGGCTTCATTAAAGGAGGTCGAAGCTGCATTGGCGTTTACCAAACGTTGGATCGAAATCAATCAGGCGGCAAATATTCCCGATCTTGTATTGCTCGACACCTTGCAACAAATCAATGAGCGCAACCAAGCACTACTGCTCCTTGGCGACACCACCACCCTTATCAATGGTTGGCAGCAAGGTCAAGCCGCAATTGCACAATACCTTCAAATTGCAGCATTCGACGGTGCCAGCGCCTTCGAAACCGCCCAACTCGAAGACCAACTTCGCCTCCAGAAAATGCTCAAAGAAGAAAGTTTGGTCAAAGAGCAACAGCAGCAATTAACGCAACAAATTAAAAAGTTGCAAACAGATATTGCCCTACAATCCAAAAAAGATCAGGTCCAAACACAGCAAACAATTACAAGTCTGCAACGCGACCTTTCACAAGTGGAGGTATTAAGTCAACAATTGGCTGAAGCAAGACAAGTTCTAGCCGAAAAAGCACAAGTCTATGACCAGGCGCAACTCAAAGCAAGGTACCTCAAAGAAGCCGAAAACCAAGCCTTGCCAAAACTCAATTTCGAAACTACCTACGAAGAATTGTTGTCCCAATATGCCCAACAGGAATCCCTCTCCAATAACCTGAAGTTGGAGGTAACATCGAATCCAGAGGTATCATCAAATCCTGAGGTGACATCGAATCAAGAGGTAACATCAAATCCAGAGGTAACATCGAATCAAGAGGTGACATCGACTTCTACCGTTAATGGGAATAGTTCATTGAATCCAACGGAAAATGGTAATATTTCTACCACCAATCAAAATAATACTACTACGAATCCAGAGGTATCATCGTCTTCTACCGGAAATGGGAATAGTTCATTGAATCCAACGGAAAATGGGAATATTTCCACCACCAATCCTGAAAATGGGAATCTTTCCTCCACGAATCAAAATTCAACCTCTACAAATCCGGAGGTAACCTCAAATTCAACGGAGAATGGGAATTTTTCTTCCACGAATCCTGAAAATGGGAATCTTTCCTCCACCAATCAAAATTCAACTTCAACAAATCCGGAGGTAACCTCAAATTCAACGGAGAATGTGAATCTTTCCTCCACGAATCCTGAGGTGACATCGAATCCTGAGGTATCATCAAATCCGGAAGTAACATCGACTACCACCGAAAATGGGAATAGTTCATTGAATCCATCGGAAAATGGGAATATTTCTTCCACCAATCAAAATAACACTTCTACGAATCAAGAGGTAACCTCGAATCCGGAAGTAACATCAACAACTACCGAGAATGGGAATATATCATTGAATCCAACGGAGAATGGAAATGTTTCCTCCACCAATCCAACGGAGAATGGAAATGTTTCCTCCACCAATCCAACGGAGAATGGGAATAGTTCAAATATAAACGATCGCATCAAAGATTTTGAACAACAACTGGAAACAATTGCCAATTTGTCAGAGGTCAATTTTGATGAACTTCCTGAGATAAGGCGTTTGGGCTTGTCGAATGAAGAATTGCTTGAATTAGACAACGACTTGACGTTGCCGACGGCTAGGGATATCTCTACTGAAAGGGCAGGAGTGACCACATTAACGACGGAAGCTGAAGTCCAAGGTTATGTCAATTATGTGGCTCAGCGTTCTGCTTTTGAGCAAACCAAGGAGCAATTGCAACAGAATCAGCTTGCGATCAGAAATTTAGAGGAAGCCTACACGCCTGAAGTAAAGGAGCAGTTAGTGCAGCTACTCGAAGGACAAGAGGTTTTGCGCGCGCAACTCCAGCGTCAAAAGCAAACGCTTATACTAGTTAGAGACCAAGAACTTTACGAGACACTTTTGCAAGAAAACTACCGTCCTCAGGTCTCGGCAATGGCAACAACATCCACAACATCCACAACTTCATGGGGTATGCCACAAACTGTTGCTTTTCAAATTCAGGAGCGGCCAAATACAACTACACCTTTACCTGTCGGGCTTCCTTGTCCTGAGGGACTGGTGTTTAGAGTGCAAGTAGGAGCGTTTAGAAAGCCAGTTCCGGCCGAACGCTTTAGAGAATTTACTCCGGTAGACGGCACGGTACTAGCCAATGGGCTCACTGTGTATATGGCGGGTTATTTTCAGAGTTCTGCCGAAGCACTGAAACAGCAAAATTTCATCAGGACTTTAGGTTATGCCGACGCTTTTGTGGTGGCGTATCAGAATTGTACGCGTTTAAGTTTGGCACAAGGTCGCGCACTTGAGGGCAGAGCGCCGGTGGCGAACACAACTGTTGCTGCGCAAACTAGTAAGTTTGCGGGTCCAGGTCAGGGTCTTTACTATTCTGTTCAGGTTGGGGTATACAACCGTCCGATCACAAGCGAGGCGCAAATTGGACTGACCGAACTCATAGAAGCCCAAACCGCAAAAGGACAGTACCGTTATGCAAGTGGTAAGTTCGACAATTTAAAGGATGCAAAAGTACGTCAGCAGCAAGCGGTTGCGAAAGGTATTACAGACGCGTTTATTGTGGCGTATTATCAAGGTAAGCGCATTGATTTAGCACAAGCCAAATTATTGGCGCAATCGGGGATTGCTTTTGAATCATTCCAACCTTCGGCTGCACCTCAAGTAATTTCGACGGTTTTACAACAACAAATTGCGGCACTCCAACTTCCACAAGTTAAATCCCTTCAATTGCCAGACCCGATTTGCCGCTTTGAACTCCGTTGTACTGATTGTCAGGAAGCTTTAACGAGGTTCAATAGGGTAGGCGTTTTCGTTTACGACGATCAGAAAGAAATGATTGTATCGGCCATGCAAAAAGAATCGCAGTGGAGCGTTGTGCAACTGATGTACTTAAAAGAAATGCGCAAGCGCAGCACAAACCTAAAAGGAGCGACACAAACCCTTGTTTTGGAGCAAAGCGAGTTAGATGGAGCGTTTGTGGACTGGTTGCTCAGACAGCACAACGGCTATGAATTGTTCATCGATGAACAAGGGCAAATACAGCTGAGGTATGTAGTTCCTACTGAGGAGTGATCAATTGCTAAAAAGCTGATTGAGAAGGAGGTCAATTGTTTGGGTGCGTGCATTTGGCAAGGGGCCTAAGGCATCTAAATTCAGCACTTTCAATTGTGGATCTAGGAGAATATAAGCCGGCGCACTGCTCCAACTCAGTTGCTGCCATAGTGTGTGTGTTTGAGGCAGGGCAACTCGCTGCCAATTAGCGCCCTCGAACGCTTTCTGATCGGCGTTTGTCCAAGCTTGTTCACTGGGGTAAAAAGTAAGGATCTGCACTTTATTTTCATAGCGCTTTGCCAAACGTTTGAGTGCGGCCATTTCAGCAATGCACTTTTGATTGCCAGGGATGTAATGATGCAAATAAAGATATTGATTGGCGTTCAATTCAATATGGAGCTCATCGACAACATAATTGCGATCCCAATAGGAACCGTTGTCGAGTTTGCTTTTTTCTAGCCAAAAGTAGTGTGCGGCGTCCCGTAAGCTTTTTTGTTGACCATTGGTAGCCATACTTTTTAGCAATGCTAAAGTGAGGGTTTTGTCGATCCGTTTGTTTTGGTCAAATTCTAAGATCAGTTGTAAGGCCACGAAATCGGCCCAGGCTGTGTTGTAAATGTAGGGGTCGTTTTGCAACGCAGCAACCAAAGCAGTGCTATTCGCGGAGGCAATGGCCATTTCTATTGCCAAACGTGTGTTTTGATCTACTTGCGTTTCGTACTTTTCATAAAAAAGATAGGCATACTCAACGAGTTTAGGTTGGTGGTAATCTATGGTGTCGGTTTGAAGGTAAAAACTGAATTTGTCGTCTTTGGAAGGCCCGCCAATAACTGAAAAATTATCGATGGTTTGGCCCACGCTGTATTTGATGTAGTCGCGCAAGAAGGTGGTGGTATCGTTGCCATATATAGCAGCTGTCTCAGCTTTAAAGGCCATCACTTTCAAGATAAATTCATGACTGCGGATATCTTTGAGTTGATAGATGTCGGCAAGGTAGTCGTCCATCCAGGCCTCGAAGCCTAAAATGCGGTAATTGATGTCGTTGGTGTCGAGCTGATAAAACAGGAGTTCAATTTCTTGTTCGTCAGTATTGTAAAAAGTTTGTTGTTCTTCTAATGGCAGTTCGATGAGGTAGCGTGCTTTGGGCTGCGCATAGAGCATGGCGCATTTTTTGGCGCCACAGATTTGTAGTGTGCTGGTTGTTTGGAGGTCGAGTTGTGTGGTGAAGATACCCATGCTGTCGGGCTTCACGGTTTGCAGCCAAATTTTTTCTTTACTGAACTGGTTGTCAATCCGATAAATTTGAAGTTCGGGCGCAGACCAAAAAGAGAGGCCGCGCAGCTGTACTTGGCCAAAGAGAGGCGCCCAAAAGAGGAGCAGAGCGGTAAGTAATTTGAGGTGCACGTGCATCAAACGAGGAGCTCAGGTTTGGTTACAAATGGCGTGATATCTGCGCCGTTTTGATACATTTCTCTAATGATACTTGAATTAATAGCGCTGTGCGCTTGAGCAGTCAAGAAGAAGACGGTATCGATACCGGAAATGGCATGGTTCATATGGCCAATGCTGCGTTCGTATTCAAAGTCTTTGGCATCGCGCAAACCACGGACAATATGGGTGGCGCCGATTTCTTTGCAAAACGCAACGGTGAGTTTCTGAAATGAAGCTACTTTGACGTTGGGTTGCGCGGTAAAAAGCGCCTGGATGTGCGCGATTTTTTTGTCGGTCGAAAAAAGACCGTGCTTCTTGGAATTGATGCCTACGCCAATGACCACTTCGTCGAACAAACTGAGGGCCTGATGTACAATGGCTGCATGGCCTTTTGTAAAAGGATCAAAACTTCCAGGAAAAAGACAGCGTTTCATGTGGTTGGCTTGAAAAAACTAAAATAAACATTTCCAAAATTTCGGCAAGCATCAAATTGCGGTAACATTGAAAAATCGTGTTGTTTGCCGTGTTCGATGATGACGAGGCCATCTGGACTCAAGAGTTGTTTCTCAAATATGGTACGGATGAGTTCTTCGTGGAAACCCAAATGATAGGGCGGGTCTGCAAAGATGAGGTCGTACTGAATGTTTTTGGCATTGCGACAATAGATCACACAATCGGATTTATAAACTTGCATTTGCTCCGCAATTTGTAGCGTCTGGACATTCTGCTTGAGGTATTGCACACAGCGCGGATGGCTGTCAATGGCGAGTAAATGCTTGGCGCCGCGGCTAACAAATTCAAAGGAAATATTGCCGGTACCTGCACACAAATCCAACACACTGAGCTCGTCGAAGTCTAGGGAGTTCTCTAACATATTAAAGAGCCCTTCTTTAGCGTAATCAGTGGTGGGTCTGGAAGGAAAGCCCGGTGGTGTGGCAAAACGCTTGCCTTTTAAAGATCCTCGGATGATGCGCACAAAATTTGTTTTTGGTAGGTGGGGGTGTCGTAAAAAGTACAAGTATAGTGCTCGAAATCTTTGAATTGACTCAGTAAAGCTTCAAATGAATTGAAATCAAAATGTTGAGAAGCGTCGAAAAGGTCGAGTTGTGATACGCTAGGCAGTTGTAGCTTTTGTTGTTGGGCCAGCAGGAAATAAAGGATGTCGCTTGCTTGCTGGAACTCATTGGTGGTGCAACTGATGAGTTGTCGGTCTTTAATAGTGATGAGTACAAAATGCGAGGTCTCAATCAAAAGTACCACGCGATCTGTGGGGTTTTGGGCACTCAGGTACTGAAGTTGTTGAGCAATACTGTGGCCTACCGTTGATGTTTGTAGCTCGTATTTGGTGTAATCATAGAGCCAAACAGGAATACTGTAGATAAAAACCAAATCTAGCGCTTCAATAATTTGAAAACAAAGGTGGTTTGAACTCGCTAACTGGCCATGGTTGAGTTGATAATAAGCAGAGAGTTGGGCAGGGTCAAATAGAGCCCTAGGAAAAAGCGTGTAGTCTGGGCCAAACCATAAACAAGCGCTGAGTGTATTGGTGTTGAGCGCTTCTTTAATGGGGCCAGTCATCCGTTCTCGGGCAAACGGCTTGTCGATTTCCAGTGGAAAGTAAGTGCCTAAGACGTCAGTTTGCGTCTGTTCGAGCATCAAAAGTGTGGAATCCGTATAATGAAGTACCAAACGCGACATGGCTTGTTTATAAGTCTTTGGGCTTGTGGCCTTAGTGCAAAGCTACAATATTTAATTTTGTTAACGCGCAGAACGCAATTTTCATGACCCAGCAACTGATTTTTACCGCACATCAAAACCAAGCATTCGAACAATTTCTTGTTTTTTTGCGCGCCAAAGAAAACAGAAAAGTGTGGGTGCTCACCGGTTTTGCAGGAACGGGTAAATCAACGCTTATTGCTCATATTGTCAAGCAGATGCAGCAGGAGAAGTTGCCTTTTAAACTTCTGGCGCCCACCGGACGCGCGGCAAAGGTGCTCTCCAATTATGCGGGTTTCCCTGCCAGTACTATCCACCGACACATTTATTTTTCTGGTGGCGAATGGAGTACGCAAGGGCTTACCTTGGCCAAAAACTTACACAAGCATACCTTGTTTTTTGTCGACGAATCCTCGATGCTCGCCGCGAGTTCACCCTACGAAGCCAACAATGTACTCGAAGATTTACTCAATTATGTTTACGGTGGCGAAAACTGTCACCTCATTTTTATCGGCGACCCCGGGCAGCTTCCGCCAGTTGGCCAAGACCACAGTATTGCACTCGACCCTAAAAAGTTAGTGGAGGCCTTTCCAACGCTATTTGTGTGGCACAGTCATCTGACGCAAGTGGTAAGGGTCAACGAAAATTCAGGAATACTGAGTGTGGCCACTTTTTTACGTCAAAAAGAAGCGTTCACTTTGCCTTTATTGCCCCATCTAGAAGGGCTCTCAGACACCAGTGTTGTTCAAATCCATGGAGGAGAATTTCAAGAGTGTCTGGAGCAATCTATTTCAGAAGTGGGTACCGATGAAACCATCTTGCTGACCCTCGCCAATAAGCGCGCCAACCAATGGAATCTAGAAATCAGAAACCGCTTGTTTTACCGCGAAGAAGTCCTCGAAAAAGGAGACTTGCTGATGGTGGTCAAGAACAACTACTTTTGGCTAGACCCCGCTTCTAAAATGGGCTTTATTGCCAATGGCGAACTCGCACGCATTGAGCGCGTGAGGAAGTTTGAGGCCTATTATGGTTTTGAATTTGCCCAACTCGATTTGAAATTTGTAGATTACCCAGACCAAGGCTCGATCAGCTGTGTGGTCCATATTCAAAGTTTATTAGAAGAAGGCCCGAGCATTAGTCGCGATGTTTTGCGCAAGTTATTTTACGCCATTGAAGCAGAACACCTCGATATCAAGAACAAACAAAAGCGCTACCAACAGGTGCTCAAAAACCCGTACTTTAATGCGTTGCAAATCAAATATGCACATGCGGTTACGGTGCACAAAGCGCAGGGCGGTCAGTGGGCGCATGTTTACGTAGACTACGGTTTTGTTCCGGAAGAACGCAAGAATTCCGCTTATCTAAGATGGCTCTACACCGCCCTCACCAGAGCAAGTGAAAAACTCTATTTATTGAATTTCCCAGAAGATTTTTTCGAAACTACTTAGCCCAAAGCGCAAATGCTTTTTCTTGGGCGGCAATGCGTGAAGAAGCCGTAAGCACCTGATGGGTTACATAAAAATGACGGTCTACCTCAGGGATAAAACGTTCTAGTAATTGTCCGCCTCTTTCTACGAATAAGGTTTTGTTCTGGTTTTCATAGAAAGACAGCCAGTTGTCTAGACTTGGCAGCGCGCGGTTGCCATTGACCCCAATAATCAGATCGCCAACAGCCAAACCTCCGGTGTCTGCAGGTGAGCCCGGGTAAATGTTCAAGATTTGCCACTCTTTTCCCACTTGCTGAACCTTGATGCCAAAACGAGCCTCCGCAAAACTTTTGCTCGGGTTTTGCTTGAGTTCTAGGCCAAAGTATTCAAAGGCTTCTTGCAAGAGTGCTTCATACGCGCAAGTACCACTCACGTAGTCTTCGAAAAAGGACGCGAAAGATTCACCCGCTAAATTTTCGATGGTGGTTTGGTAATCGGTAAGGGTATAGCCCTTTTGAACAACGCCAAAATTAAAATAGAGGGTTTTCATGACTAGTTCGATACCCACTTTATTATTGGTGGCTTTGCGCAGCCTGAAATCGATGTAAAAGGCCAACAAGCAGCCTTCTGTGTAAATCGAAACTTTGCGGCCTGGTGCACCTGGTACATAGCCATCTAGCCACGTGTCAAATGACGCCGCAGCCACGCTCATCGAGAAACGGCCAGGGTTATCTAAGTGTTTTTGAACTTGCTTACTAAGTTCTTTGAGGTATTGTTCGGTACTGAATACGCCACTCTTGAGTAAATAGAGGTCTCCGAGGTAAGTTGTGATGCCTTCATAGATCAAACCTGTTTGGGCGTAGTTTTCATTTTTGAAGTTGTAGGGCTGCATTTCGGCTGGTCTGAGCGCTTTGATATTCCAGGAATGGTAAAGCTCATGCGAACAAACGCCGAGTAATTCCGTATAAAGGCTCCCGAAAATATCGCAAGAAGGCCCTAGGGCGATTACCGTTGAATCGAGGTGCTCTACACCGTGATACGCTGCGTAAGGCACAGATTGGATCAAGAAAGTGTATTCTTGGCTCGGAAATTCGCCAAAATCTTGAAGCTGACGCGCAGTAAATTTTTGGAAGTCTTGTAAAACGCGCTCCCATGGGATCATTTGCTGCTGATTGAAACAAATATGGAAAGTGCGTCCGTCTACCTCGTAACTCCTGCGTTCAATGCTGGCGCTGCAAATGAAGGGGCTGTCTGCCAAGCGGTCAAAATTGGCGATTTCGCAAGTGTTGTTTGGATCGAAATGTAAGGCTGAAGCAATTTGCCAAGCTGCGGGTAGGTGCAGTTGGAGTTGGTAGGCTTGCTCGGTTTGGGCTGCATCGTAAAAGAAGCAGTTGACCGGATTGATATAGAGTTGTTTGGGGTCAAGAAAACTAGAGCCCGCATTGAGTTCGGCAGCGTAATAGCTGTAGGTGATTTTAATTTGAGCGCTGCCTTTGGTGTCGATGACCCAAGTGTCTTTGGTTGTTTTATGAAACGCTAAAGCTTGGTTGTTGTCTCCAAAAGCTTTGAATCCTTTGATATTTTTGGCAAAGTTACCGATTTCATAGCGGCCGGGTCTCCAACTGGGTAATTCGAGTTGGAGGGTCTGTAGAGCGGCATCTTGTTCAAAAACGGCACTGAACTGAATATAGCGTTGCTGTGCTTGTTCGCAATGGACTTGATAGCGCACCATAGTTTTAGGCATAAAGTTCTGCTTGTAATTGTGCAATTTTGTCATCGGCGAGGTAGTCGTCGTAAGGCATCATTTTGTCGATGATACCGTTAGGCGTGAGTTCGATGATGCGGTTAGCTACCGTACTTACCAATTCGTGGTCATGGGAAGTAAACAAGAGCGTGCCCTGGAATTCTTGCATGGCGTTGTTGAGCGCCGTAATGGATTCGAGGTCGAGGTGATTGGTCGGCTCATCCATGAGAAGTAAATTAGCTTTTGCAAGCATCATTTTGGATAGCATGCAGCGGACTTTTTCACCACCTGAAAGTACAAATGCCATTTTCATGGCTTCTTCACCTGTAAAAAGCATGCGGCCCAAGAAAGTTCGTAGATAAACTTCTTCGCGTTCTTCGTCGGTAAGTGCATATTGTCGCAACCAATCGATGAGGCTCAGTTTGGCTTCAAAATAATGGTGGTTGTCGTTGGGTAAATAAGCGGTTGTTATAGTGGTTCCTAAGGTGATTTCACCAGTATCGGCTTTGAGGTTTCCAGCTAAAATTTCAAAGAAATGAGTCAGGGCAACGGAGTCTCTGGAGATGAATGCTATTTTGTCGCCTTTGTTGACCGTTAAATAGAGGTCCTTGAAAAGTGTTTTGCCATCGCTTGTTTTGCTGAGGTTTTCAATGCCTAAAATTTGATTTCCGGCATCTCTTTCTTGGTGAAAGGTAATGCCAGGGTAGCGACGCGAAGAAGGCTTAATTTCTTCGAGGTCGAGGTTGTCGAGCATTTTGCGACGGCTGGTGGCTTGTTTGGACTTAGCGGCGTTGGCAGAGAAGCGCGAAATGAACTCCATGAGCTCTTTCTTCTTTTCTTCGGCTTTTTTGTTTTTGTCGGCACGCTGGCGTGAAGCAAGCTGAGAAGACTGATACCAAAAGGAGTAGTTACCAGTAAACATATTGAGTTTGCTGAAGTCGATGTCGCAAATGTGTGTACAAACGGTATCTAAGAAGTGACGGTCGTGGGAAACCACAATGACGGTGTTGCGGAAGTCAAGTAAGAAGTCTTCTAGCCAAGAAATGGTTTTGAGGTCGAGGTCGTTGGTAGGTTCATCCAAAATGAGTACGTCGGGATTGCCAAAAAGCGCTTGCGCCAACAACACACGTACTTTGAGGTCGTTGGAAAGATCTTCCATGAGCATGTAGTGCTTGGACTCGTCTATGCCTAGGTTACTCAGTAGGGTCGCCGCATCGGTTTCTGCATTCCAGCCTTCTAAATCGGCAAATTCACCTTCGAGTTCGGCGGTTTTCATGCCGTCTTCGTCGCTAAAATCTTCTTTGGCGTAAAGGGCGTCTTTTTCGACCATGATTTCGTAGAGGCGTTTGTGCCCCATGATGACGGTTTGTAAGACCTGAATTTGATCGAATTCAAAGTGGTTTTGCTTGAGAACGGCCATGCGCTTACCAGGCTCGAGGTCTACGCGGCCAGTAGTAGGATCTTGGTCACCTGTTAAAATCTTGAGGAAGGTAGACTTGCCGGCACCGTTGGCACCAATGACACCATAGCAGTTGCCATTGACAAATTTTACGTTGACTTCGTCGAAAAGTACGCGTTTACCAAATTGTAAAGAAAGGTTGGATACCGAAAGCATGCTGTAAATTTTTGCGCAAAGATACGCAAAAGAAATCAGCTATTGGCGCAAGTGTAAATGAAGGCTGGCGGGAAATTCAGTGCGGTGTAATCGATTTGAACAAGCTTAAAATGCGCGCCGTAGAGTTTTTTGAGTCCTCTGGTATATTGAAATTGAATGAGTTTGCCGTGCGCTTCTAGATTTCCTTTGATGGCCTCTAAAATGGTATTTCTTAAAGCTACAGGGAAATTAGATAAAGGCAAAGATGATAAGATGTAATCGGCTTTAGGAAGCTTCAATCCGTCTAGGATGCTAGTGATGTCGCCGGCTGAACCGTGAACAAGGTGTAAATGAGGATGCTGAAACTTCACTTGAAGGTCGTTATAGAAGGCATCGTTGAGTTCAATGACTACTAAATGACAACTGTCCGACATTTTGGAGAGGAGTTCTTTGGTAAAAACACCTGTGCCTGGTCCTAATTCGACTATGACATTGGCCGTTTCGAAATGGATAGGTTGCAGCATTTTTTTACTCAAAAAACGGGAGCTAGGCAGTACAGAACCTACCATTCGGTTGGCTTTGAAGAATTCTCTTAAAAACGAGCGCTTAGACATTAGGATTGTGCTATTGAAGCTTGATTGCCTCGGATGATGCCAATAATTTGGCCTTGAAGGTCGGCTTCTTGGAAGGGGCTGAAACGCCATTGTTCTGGGCGCATGTTGGGCGCGTATGAGACACTTGGGTCAAAAAGCGTGAGTTCTGCTATGGCGCCAATTTCGATGGTTTGTAGCGGTAATTCTAATACTTTTCGCGGTCCGGAGTTTAAGGCGCTTAATATGGGCTGTAGCGCTTCAGGTTTTTGACTAAGCAGGGCCGAAAATACGGTTTCTAATTGTGGAGCACCAAAATGGGCGAGGTCAAATTCGAGTTCTTTTTCTTCGGGGTCGCCAGGGCGGTGATCACTGACAACGGCGTCTAGTGTGCCATCGATGAGGCCTGCCCAAAGCGCGTCTTGATCTGCTGCCGTTCTGAGTACCGGCAAAACTTTGAAACGGGTATCGAAGTCCAACATTTTTTCTTCGGT
>Ga0102886_1000392_pt1 | contig 19427 bp, 20 predicted proteins | sample Colrivmet1550A02_FD_84499 | JGI IMG/M metagenome (GOLD analysis project Ga0102886, IMG submission 84499) | Estuarine microbial communities from the Columbia River estuary - metaG 1550A-02 | ecosystem: Environmental > Aquatic > Marine > Intertidal zone > Estuary | place: USA: Columbia River... | reverse complement strand
TCAGCTCAATAAATTCTTTTCCGTTTAGTTCAAACTCCATTAATACATCTTTTTAACACGATCTATATCTCGCTTCAAATCTTTGTCTTTCAAAGAGTCACGTTTATCGTGTAATTTTTTACCCTTGGCAATGGCAATATTTAACTTGGCATAGCCGCTGTCGTTGATAAACATTTTAAGCGCAACAATTGTAAGGCCTTTGTCTTTTAGCTTCTTCTCGCACTTTTTTAGCTCATCTTTCTTCAACAGAAGCTTACGCTCGCGAAGTGGCTCATGATTATTAATGTTGCCGTGAGAGTATTCTGAAATATGCATGTTGCGAATAAACATTTCGCCTTTGTCCATAAAGCAATAGCTGTCAGTAATCTTCGCCTTGCCTTCTCTAATCGATTTTATTTCAGTTCCAAGCAATTGAAGTCCAGCAGTAAATTCATCTAAAAGCTCGTATTCATAACGAGCTCTTTTGTTCTTTATGTTTATGTTATTCTGCATATGCCGCAAATGTAAATTTCTAATTCCTAAGACAAGATATTCCACTTGATTATTTGATGCTCATCTCTTCGCTAAGTCTTAAATTCGCAGTAAATTTTTACAGGTATGTATAAGGTGCTTATTCGCCCTCTTTTCTTTCTTTTTAATCCAGAATCCATACATCATTTTACGTTTAAAATGGTAAAGCTTATGATGCACCTTCCGGGGATGTTTGGTTTTACGAAGGGTATGTATCAAGTAAAAGACAAAAAGTTAAAAAGAACCGTAATGGGGATTGATTTCCCCAATCCTGTTGGCTTAGCGGCAGGTTTTGATAAAGATGCAAAACTATTTGATGAGTTAAGTGCCTATGATTTTGGCTTTATTGAAATTGGAACATTGACTCCAAAAGCTCAGCCAGGAAACCCTTTGCCCAGATTATTTAGAGTAGCCAAAGACAAAGGTCTAATTAACAGAATGGGGTTTAACAATGGGGGTTTAGAAGCGGCAGTTTATAGGTTAAGTAAAAAGAAGACTGATGTTATTATTGGAGGAAATATTGGAAAGAATAAAGTAACGCCCAACGAAGAAGCCACTGAGGATTATGTAAAAGGGTTTAAGGCCTTGTTTAATTACGTGGATTATTTTGTGGTGAATGTGAGTTCACCCAATACACCAGGGCTAAGAGAGTTGCAAGAAAAGGCGCCCTTACTGGAATTACTAAAGACGCTTCAAGTTTTAAATAAGACCAAAGAAAATCCTAAACCGATTGCCTTGAAAATAGCACCAGATTTAACGAACAGTCAATTAGATGACATAATTGAAATTTCAAAAGAAGTAGAGCTGAGTGCGGTTATTGCGACCAATACAACTATAGATAGAAGTGGCTTAAAAACGGCAACATCAGAAATTGATAAGATTGGTGCAGGTGGTTTAAGCGGTGCTCCAGTTAGACATAGAAGTACGGAGGTTGTAAAGTACTTAAAAGCTAGCCTTCCAGAAGAAACCTCAATTATTGCAGTAGGCGGTATATTTACAGGTGCAGATGCATTAGAGAAACTAAATGCTGGTGCAGATTTAATTCAGGTGTATACGGGGTTTATTTACGAAGGTCCTTCCATCGTGAAAAACATAAACAAGGCGATTTTAGCCAGTTTAAATTAAAAGGAACACATGAGCGAGAACATAAAAATTATAGAATGCCCGCGCGATGCAATGCAGGGTATTCATGAATTTATTCCAACTCAACAAAAGATTAAATACCTCAACGCTTTGCTGAAAGTAGGTTTTGACACTTTGGATTTTGGAAGTTTCGTATCGCCAAAGGCTATCCCGCAATTAAGCGATACGGCTGAAGTATTAGCTGGTTTAAACTTATCTGAAACAAAGACCAAACTACTGGCTATTGTGGCGAACAAGCGTGGTGCAGAGGAAGCTATTAAATATCCTGAAATAGAATATTTAGGGTTCCCATTTTCAATATCTGAAACATTTCAGCTGCGTAATACAAATAAAACGATAAGCGAAAGTTTTGATACAGTCAAAGAGATGCAGGCCATTTGTTTGGCAGCAAACAAAAAATTGGTGATTTACATCTCTATGGGGTTTGGAAATCCATACAATGAACCTTGGAATGTTGAGATTGTTGAGAAGTGGGCAGATGAAATGAACAAGATTGGAATTACAATCATCTCTCTCTCTGATACAATAGGCTCGTCAAAACCGGAAACCATTAAATACCTTTTCGAGAGTTTAATACCGCGTTATTCTCAGATAGAATTTGGCGCGCATTTACATACCCAACCGCATACTTGGTTTGAAAAAGTGGAAGCTGCATATGATGCAGGTTGCAGACGTTTTGATGGCGCACTAAAGGGGCTAGGAGGTTGTCCAATGGCGATAGATGATTTAGTCGGGAATATGCCTACAGAAAATTTAATCACATTTTGTGCAGCTAAAAAACTTAAAGCAGGGTTAAATAACTTGTCTTTCGAGTCAGCGTATAACGTTGCATTACAGACTTTCCCGAGTCTCTAGTCTTTCTTCTTTTTAGTTAATTCATATAACACATACCCAAAGCCAATGAATATGTGGAGTATTACAATTACAAAGGCTGTTGTGGTTATTTCCATGGTTCAAAATTTACATTGCACTATAAATTAACAGGTGATAAATGTTACCCAATTAAAAGATTCTAGGTTTCACATTATAGTATACATTTGCCGCACTATGGTGTCCCCGTAAAACGGGATGAAAAGGGAATTTCGTGTAAATCGAAAACTGTACCCGCAGCTGTAATCTCTTAAAGAGAGCAAGACCCACTGCCACTGTTGAAAAACGGGAAGGCGCTTGCTTAGAGAAAGTCAGAAGACCTGCCAATAGAAAACAAAATTCACGTCTTTCGGGAAAAAAGGACTAGTGATGATGAGACTATTAGCATTACATATAGCCATTATAGGATGTAGCCTTTTTTCTAAAGGTCAGCAAGATTCCATTAAAAATAATTTTTTGGAGGAAATTATATTGGAGGACAGCCGACTTCAAAACCTTGCTGTTGGTCACGGCTTAAATGCAACTGCAGATACAATGCTCATTGGGGGTCATTCTTCTACCTTTTCAGAGTTCCTTTTTTCTAATCATTCAAATCATATTCGAAGTTATGGACCGGGGTTATCGGCAACCTTTTCCAGTCGTGGCAGCAGCAGCTCTCAGGTCAATTTATATTGGAACAATCTTCCATTGAATTCACCAGGATTAGGAAGCACTGATATTGGCTTATTACCGTCAAATGGATTTTCATTGACTCAAGTAAACGGAGGTGGATCTACATTGTACGGCAATCAGGCCATGGGCGCTACAGTTTCTGTAACACAGACACTATTTAGGGAAGGTGAATCATTTCGTATTGGTGGCGGAGTAGGTAGCTTTGGTAAGTATTTCGGAAATGTCAGCGGAAAACTTCAAGGTAAGAAATGGGAGAATTACACTTCTTTGAACTATCAATCTTCAGATAATGATTTCACCTATAACTACCGAAACGAAGAGTATAACAGGAAAAACGCAGATGTTCTAGTGTTGAACATTACCAACGATTTTAAATATTCGTTTTCAAATAGAGCAAATCTAACTGTCGCGTATTGGGGAACGATTTCGGATCGAGGATCGCCTTCGTCTTATGTGCCAACCGCACCGGCCAACAGTCGTTTAGAAGATGAAAACCATAAAGTTGTCGCGATTTACAATCAACAGCTAAAAAAAGGAGTGATAAGTTTTACTCAGGGTTTCCTGTCTGAAAAACAAAGGTTTACAGATTCAAACTTAGATGAATTGAATTCCACCAAAAATGTAGTTTCCAAGTTGTCCTACTCACTGTCATTTTCAAAACAGTGGAGCCTATTTGTTGGATTTGATAATTTCTGGACTGAAGCTACTGGGGAAAACAAAACTGATGCGACACAGAATAATTTTTCCGGTTTTGGCTCACTTAAATATGCAAAGGAGAGGCTGAAAGCTGTTTTAGCGTTGCGTCAAGAATTTATAGATGCAAAAACTGCACCCTTCAGCCCAAGCTTAGGCCTAGAATATGAAGTTTTAGAAAATTTAGCAGTAATTGGTAATGTTAGTTACAACTTTAGATACCCTTCTTTGAATGATAAATATTGGACAGTTGGTGGGAACCCAGATTTAAAACCTGAACAAGGTTGGAGTGGTGAAGCTGGATTGAAGTATACACACACATATTTTGATATCGAAGTAACGTATTACAGGCAGAGTGTAGAGAATTTCATCCAATGGATTCCAGTGTCTGGCGCAATCTGGTCTCCTCAAAACGTAAAAGAGGTTTCTATAGAAGGAGCAGAGGCATCACTAGAATTAAAGTATAAAGTTGCGAAAGTAAATACAGGTTTGAATTTGGGTTATCTCTTTAACAATTCTATTGTAACAAAGAGTTCTATTTCTGGTGACGCTTCAGTCGGTAAGCAGCTCATTTATAATCCGCAACATAAGTTTACTACATCCATTTATGGACAGTATAAGTCGTTTAATCTTTTATTTGGATCAGCCTATACCGGAGATGTTTTTGCGCGCACGGACAACAGCGCACTAAGCACTTTAGAACACTTTAATGTGCTCAATGCGCAAGCCTCCTATATACTAAAGCTTAAAAAATCAAGCTTTGAATTACACATAGCCGTATTAAACTTTACAAACGAGAATTATCAAACAATTAAAAACTACCCAATGCCGGGTATAAATTTTACAACAGGAATAACACTTACAATTTAAAAAATGAAAAAAACAATTTTAGGATTAGCAGCATTGAGCCTTTTGGCGTGTACAAAGGAAAATGAGCCAACTCCAGCTCCGGAGAAAACATTCGGAACAGGTGTATTTATTGTCAATGAAGGCGTTTGGGGTTCTGGCGAAAGCACGCTTTCTCATTTAGATGAATCGAACAAAGATTTTACAAAATCCGCTTTTTTAGATAAGAATGGATTCACGTTAGGTGGAGATGTATTTCAATCTATGACCATATCAGGGAACAAAGCTTTTATGGTGATAAACAATGGCAGTGTTGTTGAAGTGGCTGACGCTACTACATTAGCTTCAATTGGTCAAATTACAGGAATTACTAGCCCGAGATATATGGCGGCAAACAATGGTTTAGGTTATGTCTCGGACTGGGCTAGTGACAATGTATATGTCATTGATTTGACAACTTACGGAGTTTTAGATTCAATTGCTGTAGGTTCAGACCCAGAGAATATGTTGGTTGACAACGACAAGCTCTATGTCGCGAATAGTGCTGGTGGTTTTGGCTCTGCAGAGGATAGTACAATTAGTATAATTGACTTATCAAACAATACTGTAGTGGATAATATCACAGTTGGTGATGGACCTGCTTCTTTGCAAATGGATGCAAATGGTGATTTATGGGTGCTTTGTACCGGTTTTTACAATGCCACAGCAGGAAAATTGGTAAAGGTTGATTTGAGCGACAATTCAACAATAGCTATTGACTTTCCTGGTATTGACTTTCAGCCAGTGAAAATGACAATCAATGCAGCTGGTGATAAATTGTACTACCTCTATGGAGGCTACGGTGGTGGTTCTGTTTATGAAATGAGTATTTCTAGCTCTACTTTACCTACAACTCCAGTAATCACTAGAGAGCATTATGGTTTAGGAGTACATCCAACTAATAATATGATATATGGTGGTGTCGCGCCTTCTTTTAGCGAAGATGGTTGGATGATACGTTATGACTTGAACGGATCTGTTATTGACTCATTTAACGTGGGTATCGGACCGAATGGTTTTAATTTTATAAACTAGAACAAATTGAATGGGCGAGCTTTTAAAGTTCGTCCATTTTTTTTACGGCTTTTTTAGCTAGAGCTGAAGATATAGCAACGCCCATACCACCTAAGCGAACTGCCAAAATTACATTTGGGATTGGTTCTTCTAGTAGAAAGTCTTTTTCTTGATTTTCGCCAAACCCCATAATACCCGCCCATCTGTGTTCAATATTAAACGATTGGTTAGGTAGAATCTCATTCTTTAAGAGTGTTTCAAGGTTTGCTTGAATAACCTGGTTTAGCTCAAAAGCATCGGTTTCTTCAGTCTTTACATCTAAGTTCCGGTAACCACCAATAAGAACTCGATTACCAACATTTCTAAAATAGACGAAGCCTCGGTCTATATGGAAACTTCCTTTGAGCTTCAAGTTTTCAATTGGAGATGTAATTAAAACTTGAGCCCGCGCAGGAACGATGTTTGTTTTTGGCAATAAGCGCTTGGTAAAACCATTGGTGGCAATGATAACCTTTTGTGAAAGTATTGTTTGATGATCCGTTGTTACTTTCACTTTCGTTCCCGAAGGGTTAATATTTAATGCTCTTCCACAGATGAAATGAACATTCCCCTCGGCAGCAACTTTACTATACAGACTCTTCCAAGCTAAGAAAGGATTGATTTGTCCCTCAAAATTAATTCTGATTGCATTTTTAAATGAATGCTGGGAATTATCTGAGATTTCGAAAGTATCTTGACCTGTAGAAGGAAAAAGCAATTTGTTCAGTTTCGAGAGTTGACTGGCGGTGTCTTCAAATAAACCAATTTCACGATCATTGAAGATTTCAAACCCTCCGTAATCAGTAAAATTGATTTCTTCTCTACCACATATAGACTTGAGGTCCTCCAGTCCTGTGATTCGCATCTCAATTCGTTCCAAAACTGAAGCTTCAGATTCTTTTGAAAGATCTTCAAGGATCTCTGTAGGGCTCCCGAAACATGCAAAACCAGCATTACGAGTACTTGCAGCAGGAGGAGGGAAGGATGCATCGCAAATAGCGATTTTGGCTTTAGGGTTTTCTTTGAGAATAAACCATGCAGAAAAAAGGCCGGTAAAACCAGCCCCTATTATTGTCACGTCAAATTCTTGACTGTTATAATTTTTTTCCCAAAAGCTAATCAAGCAGTTGCCTCTTTAGTAGATTTTTTTGCTACAAAAACAAAGGTGAAGTAAATGGCTAAACCATAAACTATATTTCCAAGAAGTGTATTTCTAAAGAACGGTAAGCCCATGTAATAAGCTTCAAGCAATCCACCACCTGTCTTTGGATACATTGTTCCAGACATCCAAACACCAAAATTACTTAGTAAGAAAAACACAATTCCAGAAACTAAGCCTGCAAAAATCACCTTGCCAGCAGAAGCTTCTTTTAAAATGATTCTGCCAAGAGCTACGCTTAAAATAAAAGGAATGTAAACCCAAAGCATTCCTTCATAAAAGAAAGAACCACCAGTAAACTCAGAATGTACTACGGTATTTAAAACCAAATCAGTAATAGCTAACAACCCAATCGGAAGAATGTAGCGCAACCATTTGTTTTCGATCATAGCTCCACCCATAAACGCTAAAGCACCTATAGCTGTAAAGTTTACCATTTCATAAGGAATAAGGCGTGTTGCCGCTGCCACCATGCAGATTATGAAAAGAAGTAAAATATTTTTCTGATTTAACATATGCTAATAATTTGCTGCAAATATAAGTGGAGGCCACTAATTTCTAAGCATTAGGTGTAAAAACTTTGAAGGTTCCGTTAGCGAAATAATGAACGATTTGAGTAACCTCGTTACTATTTGATGAAATAGCTGGATTAATAATAGTATTTGGTTCATTTTTTTGAATTGGTTCTATGGATTCAGGTGCTACTGTATTTGTAGCATCTTCAGTTTGTAGTTTTTGTTTCAGCTCAACGTTCTCAACTTGAATTTCCTTTTCCTGAGTAATAAATGGCTGAGATTCTTTGCCAACGAGAAGCCACTTAACATCAATATCAGAATAGGTTTCGGTTATTTTTTGAATAACAGCTAAGCTGGGTTTGTTTCTTCCTGAAAGAATATGTGAGAGTATAGGGCGGGGTAGACCAATGGAATCGGCCATTTCAGAATTGGAAATTCCTCTGCTTTTTATGATTTGCTGTATTCGATTCGCGACTTCCTCCATGATGTAGTATCTCATACAAATAACAAAAGTATATTCTGTAAATCCAATAGTAAATTCAAAGATTATGTAGGTACATATAAGTATCTGGAAATCAATAATTGTATTCGTAATAATGTTAAATAATTTACAAATGTACATTTGTAAATAGTTATTGAAATAAATTTCACAAAGATGTATGTAAATTATTTTTTAATGATTATAAATAATGGTATTTGATGTTTACATATGTAGTTTACAAATGTAATTTACATTTGTTTTAAGAGTTGAGCCCTATTTAGCTAAATCGATATGAAATTTCTTATTTTCATGCTTTCAAAATTGCAAGATGCTTCAAGTTTTACAAGGATTATTTGACCGTTATGACGAGGTTCAGATAAAAAATCAAAACCGGTTTTTTCCACCAACTCAATTAAAAGAATTCATTGATCGATTTCGATTGCACATAGATTTTAAAGTCTCAGTTATTGGAAATAGTGAATTTGGAAACGAAATCTATAAAGTATCAGTTGGTTCTGGTCCAATCAAAATTATGGCTTGGTCACAAATGCACGGCAACGAGGCTACTGGAACTTTAGCTTTATTGGAGTTCCTAGAATTAATATCCATTGAAAAACTTGAAGACGTGTGGAGTGAATTAAGTTTCGTCTGCGTGTTTATGGTCAATCCTGATGGAGCTTCTAAATTCAAGAGAAGAAATGGGTATAATATTGACATTAATAGAGATGCGCAAGCAGGTAAGGCTTTAGAAACTAAGTTTTTGAAGGGACAGCTCAAGATAGAAAGACCTGATGTTGCGCTAAACTTGCATGATCAGCGCAATATTTTTGGAGCGACAGGTTTTGCAAATCCTGCAACAATTTCATTTTTAGCACCATCTTATAACCGAGAAAGAGAAATTAACGAGTGTCGTAAAAAATGTATGCTTTTAATATCAGGCATAGCAGAAGGATTAAGACGGCAATTAGGTAATAGTATTGGAAAGTATTCTGATGAATATTATCCAACGGCTTTTGGAGAGTATGTTCAAACTTTAGATATTCCATGTATTCTTATTGAGTCTGGTGCTGCATTGAATGACTCTAATCGAGAGATAGCTAGAAAAATGAATGTGTATTGCATTTTAAAGCTGTTCTCTGACTTAATAGACAATAGCTGGAATAATCGCACAATCAGAGAGTATCAGGCCATTCCAGAAAACAGCACAGACTTTTTTGATATTCTTATTAAGAATGTGAAAGTAAATTTCAGTGAACGCCTGGAGTTAATAGATTTAGGTATTATTATCAAACAAGAATTAGAGTCAGGCGTGTTGAAAGACTATTATCAAATTTTAGACATAGGAGATCTAAGTTTCAAGCATGGGTTAGAGGTGTTAGATGCTTTTGAAGAAGAGTATGTTCATCATGGATTTGAACTAAATAGCCTTTTGGAATTAAAGCTCTCTTCACTAAATGAATTCTTTATAAAAGGTATAAGACAGTAAATATGAAAATAGATCAAGCCAAACCAAAATGTTTAGACTGCGGAGAGCCAATGGTAGGAAGAGCGGATAAGAAATTTTGCGATGATTCTTGCAGGAGCAATTACCACAATAAAACGAGGGAAGACAGTGTAGACTTAATTAGAAACGTTAATTACAAGCTTCGTAAAAACAGAAAAATATTAGAAGAGCTAAATCCTAAAGGAAAGTCGAAAACGTCAAGAAGTGCTCTGCTAAAGCGAGGTTTCGATTTTAGTTACGTTACATCTTATTATACAACAAAGGCAAACAAGACGTATTATTTCATTTATGAGCAGGGTTATCTTGAGCTCGATAAGGATGAGTTTGCTTTGGTTGTGAAGCTAGATTCTATTGAATAAAAAAGGTGCCTTAAACACTTGTGTTTTGTGGTTTGAAATAAAGCTATTTCTTCAATCGATTCAAGACAGAGAAAGTTCTTTCAATATCTGAATCTGCAACAATTATACTCACTTCGTTGGTTGTTGAAATCACTTCCTCTACGTTAATCCCCCATTCTGCCAAGCTTTTAAACAAGAAGTAGTATACACCGTAAATTTGGTTGTTAGCCTCTGGTAGTTGAAGGGTAATGCTCGCTAAGCCATCTATTTTTTGTTCAATAGTTTCGTTTTTAAAGCATTTGTCTAAAGTGGACTCAGAAGATTTAGAAATTACAATGGTTGTTTCATTCACTCCCCTTGATATGGCGCTAAACCCTACGTTTTCTTCAGAAATCTCTGCTAAGAAATTGGCTTGGCTTTTTAAAATTGTAGGAGAGTTTTTTACAGTAAAGTCCATGAGTCCAGATCTAACTACCGTATCTCCTAAGGTTTTTAAATAAGAACTAAGTTTGTGTTTAACTTTTAAATCAACAGAAATCTCCATTCTTTTTATGGCCATGATTATTGCGCCTTCATTTACTGGCTCTCCAGTAGACTCTTCAATATCATCTTTGAGCATTCGAGATAGTGCAGATATATTTATTAGGCCTTCGTTTAAAGCTTCTTCTAAAAATGGTCGAGTTCTTAGGTGTTCTTTAACTGCATCTCTTAGTGACAACATATCTTTAAAAATTTAACGAGAATTTAAATATTGGACAAAATTAGACGATTTTATGAAATTATCAAAAGTTAATAGGTATTTGTACTTGTTCGGACTAACCAAAATTCCATTGGTTTTTTATGTGGCTCCTAAGATTTTGGAGTTTACAGAAAAACACATTCTACTCAAGATTAAATCGAGACGGAAAACTCGAAACCATTTAAAATCTATGTACATAGGATCAATGGTCGTGGGTGCGGACATATCATCTGGTTTTTTAGCATTCTTAAAAATACAAGATTCAAATAAAAAAATCTCATTGATGTTTAAGTCTATCACAGGTGAGTTTTTAAAAAGGCCAATGGGTGATTGTTATTTTCTTTGTGAAAATGGGCTTCAGATTGATAATATGATTAAGAATAGCGAAGAAACGGGCGAACGGTTCAACGAATTTTCAGAAATTAAAGTTTACACAGATTACTATAAGGAGAAAGAACTTGTTGCCATTTTTAAAATGGAGCTATCCATAAAAGTGAAATAATTAATGACCGTAGCCATTCATTAGCTTAGAGGCTTGTGGCCTTACTTCACCTCTGAATACAATATCATAATAGTCATAAGCTAGAATGCCGAAAAAAGGAGTTGATAGTAAATAGAGTAGAGCAAAGCCCAGGTGACCAGCGAATAAATAGAAAACAACGGCTTGAATAAAAGTGAAAACTATTACTGAGCCTAAGCCACAAGCTAACATGATGGAATGATAAAAATGTGGGTCTTTTATCATATTCTTCAAAACATATTTTGTTGTTAGGTAACTTAATAGATTATTTAGTGCGCCATAAATAAAGAAAGGAAATCCCAAGAGTCCAATGGTTATTCTAGAAGCTTTATTCTCTTTTCTTTTCAAAGGTTCTAAGCGCTCGCCATTGTTTAATTTTTCAACTAATGCTTGATCTGTAGCTAATCGCTGAACCATATCCGATTCTTTCGGACGACCTTCTTGCCATTCCTTTTCTAAAGCATCATAATTTTCTTTAGAATGTATGTCTACCAGTACTTTTGCCATTTCTAAGGCTAAGTCTTTGGTTATTTTATTAAGCGCTTCGTTTGGGTCCTTTTTATAAAGTTCAGCGTAATCTGCAGTATTTAAAGGCTTTCCGTAGTTCATTGAGCAATCTGAACGAAACTTAGTGGAATGCTCATAAAACATTCCTGTAGGGATTATGTCTACACCTAATGTAAAGTCTGTTTCGGCATCGGCTTCTAATGCAATTCTAGCGAACCCCTTTTTTAATGGAGTTCTTAAACGTTTTCGCATGCCATGATTGCCCTCAGGAAAAATAAGCATAGCTCCTCCCGTTTTTAATATATCACGAGATTGTTGAAATGTAGCTTCATTTGCCTCTTTAATATTCACACCATCATTCATACGATAAATAGGCAGCATATGGAATGAACGAAATATGCGTCTAGTTAGCGCAGAATTAAAAACTCCTGCGCGAGTAATAAACCAAGGTCTTCGGCTTGTGAAAGAAGCAACCAAAATTGGGTCTACGAAAGAGCTTTGATGGTTCACTGCAAAAAGAACGGGTTTCGATTTCGAAACATTTTCTCTGCCAATAACTTTAAATCTTCTAAAAAAGAAAAGAAAAGCGATACTTAGAGTAATCTCTAAAAATGAATAATAAATATAATTCGCTAGGCTAACGAACTCGTATTTGCTCTTTGCCATCTTTTATAAACCTGTGCAATTATTAAACCTGAAATGATATCCCATATTCCCCACCAGGCGGTGATTAAAGCCATGCCGCCTTGTCCATTAAAAAACGTAACAATAATAACTAATCCTAGACCAGCATTTTGAATTCCTGTTTCTATTGAGATCGTTTTACTATCCGAAAGCTTTCTTGTTATCGCTCCACCATATAACAAACCAGCGCCTAAGCCTAGCGCATTGTGTATAAGTACCAGCCAGATAATGTGGTTGTAATACTCAGCAAAATAATCCCAATTTTTCAAAAGCGCAAAACCAATAAAAGCACCTAAGATTAATATACTAAGAATGCGGAGTGGCCTACCAATCTTAATAACAAAAACAGGGTATTTGTAAGCAGTCCAAATTCCAAGAACCAAGGGAAGAACCATAATCATCAATACCGTTTTGGCTAAATCGAAATAGTCAATAGAGATGGTTTTCAGAATGGGTTGTAAATAATCCAATTGGCCACCCCAAAATTCAAAATTTACGGGGGTTAGAATGGGAGATAAAAGTGTTGCAAAAACAGTGAGACTGACACTTAATGTTACATTGCCTTTAGATTGAAGCGAAAAGAAATTAGAAACATTTCCACCTGGGCAGGCGGCTACAAGTATCATCCCTAAAGCTAAGCCTGCTGGTGGTTTTAATATCCAAACTAATAAAAAAGTAACAAAAGGAAAAAGTAAAAACTGTGAAGTAACTCCAGCAAAAACCCCTCTTGGATTGCGAAGTATTTCTTTGAAATCTTTAATATTTATTGAGATTGCAACTCCAAACATGATAATTGCAATACAGATATTCATTACAAATAATGAATCTTGAGAAATATCAAGTTTTACTTTATGGAATTGATCAAGGGTTTCATTATTCATAGGTTCGCAAATTAAAGCATATATAAGTTTTATCTCAAGTAAAATTTGCAACCTGAGATTTATCAATACGGATTTTTACAAATAATAGTATTAATGTGTTTTGAGCATTACTTTTGCCAACCATGCAAGTAGTTGCTCAATCCATTAAATTAAGGCTTAACACTCTGAATATCATTAGGGCCGTTGTAGCAATTTTTATTATTGGAGAAGGATTGCATTCTGGAGCATATTGGCTACTCTTCATTGCTTTGGTGCTTATTGTCCAGATTGTTCTTAACAAGACATGCACGCCTGAAAGTTGCTAATCTAGCTTTATGAAAAGAGTCTTTATTTCTGTATACGTTGCTTTTTTAATCACAGGTTTTTTCTGGTTTTTATTTCAAGTATTTACTGAAAATATCCTTGCCTATTGGGGCGGGGTCGTTTCAGCATTTGGAGGCGTAATTTACTTTTCGGCTATTTACACCTTTTATAAAGTCCCGAGAACTCCTAGAAATTTATGGGCTTTTGGATCTATAGTTTATGCGGGTTTAGTTATGGTGCTTGCGGCTTTATATGAGAATCCAATACCTGCCCACTATGTAGCCTTGGGTTATGCGGCTGTCAATATTTTCTTTTGGGATAGATATGTCAATTGGTATTCGAGCTATTCGGAAGTAGAGTTTGTTTTGAAGGAGGGTGCGAAAATGCCATCTGGCTCACTTAATGATTTAGAAAACAATAAGCAGTCCGTTGATGAATTGTTAAAACGAAAAGCTGTATGGATTTTTTACCGTGGCAACTGGTGTCCTTTTTGCATGGCGCAAGTGGAAGAGATGGTAAACCATTACAAAGAGATTTCTGAGATGGGTACCGATGTTATTTTTATCGGTTCACAATCGGGGGAAAAGAATTCTGCGTTAAGCAACAAGTTTAACATTCAAGCGAAGTTCTTGACAGATCGAAATCATACATATGCTAAAGGAATTGGCCTTTTAGATGAAGGTGGATTGCCATTAGGGCTAGAGGTGCTTGGATTCGAAAAAGATGTGTATCGCCCAGCAGTGTTGGTTACAGATGAAAAGGGCGTTATACGGTATTTAGATATTACGGATAATTACAGAATACGACCTGAACCGCAAGAGTTTTTAACGATTTTGAAAGAACTATGAGCGAAAGAGCAATAATAATTGGTGGTGGAGCTGCTGGATTTTTTGCGGCTATTGCATGTGCTGAAGCGAATCCAGAAATGGAGGTGATTATTCTTGAAAAATCTAAGAAGGTTTTAGAGAAAGTAAAGATTTCTGGAGGTGGCCGATGCAATGTTACGCACGCTTGTTTTGAGCCTAATGAACTCGTTAAGCACTACCCTCGTGGAGGAAAAGAACTACTCGGGCCGTTTAATCGCTTTATGACAGGCGATTTAATGGAATGGTTTGGTGACCGTGGTATTGAGTTGAAAATTGAAGAAGATAATCGTGTTTTTCCGGTATCGGATAATTCGCAAACGATAATCGATTGTTTGGTAGAGTTTGCCGAGCGTGCAGGTGTTCAAGTTAAAAATCAATTTGCCGTAGAGAATTTTTGGTTAGAAGATGATAAGTGGCATGTGAAAACCCACAACAAAGAAGTTTGGATAACAGATAAGTTGATGGTCGCGGCTGGAAGTGGCAAGAAAATATGGGATATTCTCAAAAAGAATGGTCATAAAGTAGTGCCTCCTGTTCCTTCGCTTTTTACATTTAATACAAAAGACCCAAGAATAAAAGGCTTAGCGGGTATTTCGGTACCTAAGGCCGAAGTGGAAATTGCTAATTCAGACTTATCTTCTGAAGGCCCATTACTCATTACACATTGGGGTTTTAGCGGTCCAGCAATATTAAAGCTGAGTGCTTGGGGTGCTAGAGAGTTAAATGACCGTGCCTATCATTTTCCAATCATGATCAATTGGATAGAAGATAAAACGTACGAGGAAGTCTATCAAATTGTAAATGAAGAGCGCCAAGTCAATCCGCGGAAGCGCGTGTATACGAATACGCTTTTTAATTTACCTCTGCGTTTGTGGAAAGCGCTTTTAGAAAGTGCGGGAATTCCTGATAAAGCCACATGGTCTGATTTGTCTGCTGCTAAGGCAAAAGGCATAGCTGAAGAATTAACGATGAGCATTTTTCAAGTAAATGGAAAAAGCACGTTTAAAGAGGAGTTTGTAACTGCGGGCGGTGTTGATTTGTTAGATGTCGATTTTAAGCGATTTGAAAGCCGAAAAACGCCTGGGTTATTTATTGCTGGCGAGGCTTTAAATATAGATGCCATTACTGGAGGTTTTAATTTTCAAGCGGCATGGACCGGTGGTTGGTTGGCTGGCAACGCGATGGCGGGATACGAAGTGTAAATATTAATTAATAATTTACAATTCAGCATTCAACATTTTAAGAATGTGTCTCGCGCGATTCTTAAATCCGCTACTGCCAAATTCTGTTTGAGCCTCTATCACCACCTTTAGTTCGTGCTTAATCTCTGGAATGACTTCTGAAATTTTAAAAAGCGTAGTCATAGCAAAGGCACGTTGGGCAATCGCTTCTTTCGGATCCATTAACCAATCGAAACCAAAACTCATCAACTGTGTAAGTTCTTCTTCTCCTTGGGGTAAAGGCTGAAAATTATAGTACCGCATAACAAAACGTTTTTCTGCATCGCTTGTGTAATTGGGCAAAAGATGTATAAATGTATCGCTGAATGGTAAAAGTGCTTCTGGGTAATCGTCTGTTATTTGTTGTAAAACCCAACAGCATTTGGCACGTAAGCGTTCGTCATTTGAACTTAAGAGCTCAATAAATTCATCGAGAATATCTTCTTCAAGAACATAGAGCATTAAATCATCTCGCGCTTCTTTTGAGGCTATTCTTTTGATGTGTACTGTATTGAGGGTCATTAATTGAAAAGAATGATTTCACAACAAGTTTATAAATTATATCATTTATCCTGTCGCAAATAATCACTTTTGTTTCCTTTGTTAAAGATGACAAATACACATTGGTTTTTTGTAATTAACCCCGTTTCTGGAAACAGAAAAGGATTAGCGCTTTGGAAGATTGTCAAGGAAAAATTAGAGTACGCCAAGGTTGACTTTTCGTTTGCGGTTTCAGATTTTCATAAGCACACAGTTCAACTCGTTCAAGAAAAACAAGCTTCTGGTTGTCGCCATTTTATAGGCATAGGCGGAGATGGAACCTTAAACGAAATGGTGAATGGAATTATGAACTCATCTATTACAGAGGGAGAAATCACACTAGGGTTAATTCCTGTAGGAACAGGAAACGACTGGGTGAAAAGCCAGGAAGAACCGCTAAGTGCCGATACTATTGTTGCTAAACTAAAACAAAACAGATCGAGGCTGCACAATGTAGGTAAGGTTGAAATGAGCAGCGAGCAAGCCCCGTATTACTTTATGAATATAGCTGGTGCTGGAATTGATGGGGCTATTGTAAATACTTTAGAAGTTCAAAACAAAAAAGGAAAGGCAGGGCAGTGGGTGTATGTTAAAAGTTTAGTCAAAACTCTGTTTACCTATAAAACTCCGATAGTCAAAATTGAAGTTGATTCTGAGCCACTCTATGATGGGCGTTCTTTTTTAGTTGCAGCTTCATTAGGTAAATACTTCGGTAGCGGAATGTTTCTCAGTCCAAAAGCTGATTTCAACTCAGGTACTTTGAATTTTACGTTAGCAAAAAAGGATAAGCTTTATCGGGTTTTTCCACAGTTGCATAAACTCTTTAACGGCAAAATAGAAACAGCTTCTTTTGTTGAAAAACGGAATGGCAAACACCTCTCAATTTCTTCAATAGAGCTATTGCAAGTGCAAGCTGATGGTGAACTTGTTGGTGAAACAAAAACACTCTCTTTTTCGATTTCTCCAGTTGGAATAAAGGTTTTGGTGTAAAGAAAAAGGGTTAAGAAAACCCTTTTTCACTGTTCCACTTCACTTTGTTAATCCGCTCTTTAATATTGTGGTCAATAATTTCTTTTTCAGCCTCTATTTCTGCACGTAGCTTGTAAGCATTGGTTTCAGTGTAAAACTTCACTTTGTTTTTCATGTTTTCGAACTGCTCGCTTGTGCGCTCTTTGTGGTTCATTTCAAAGGCGTGTTCATGTGCATCTAATTTGTAATCATACGGGCCACGATTAGAAATAAGCTTAACTATGATCGGTGCCGTTTCAATACACATAAACAGAATAATAATAAACAAGCTGGCAATAGCAATGGCTTCGCTTTTTGCTGAGAGTCTGCTTAATGCTTCTAAGCGCGCTGCAAATCCGTTGTACGCTTCCCGCGGAAGCGAGGCGATTTCTGCTTTTTCCTCGGTGTTAAGTTGATTAATTGCATTCTGATGAAACGCAATCTGACCATCCCGATCGCCTTTTAGCGCATTCAATTCGGTTTCGGCTTTATCGGCCTCTGCTTTTTTAGCTTTGTAAATAGGGCCAATGTTCTTTTCGCCAGAGCCTCCGGTGCCATCGGCTTCTTTCAACGCTTCTAAAGCAAGGGCGTTTCTTTGGGTTTCCTTTTCAGAAATTTCCCCTTTAAGGGTGTTAATGGCCTGCTGGTGAAAATTGATTTGTGGTGTGAATCTGTTTTTTAAACGGACTTCTTGCTCACCTTTTATTTCTTGTTCCATGCTAATGAGTTCCGCGTTAATCTCTTTTTCAAAGATTTTAAGCTCTAAGGGTTTAGAAATTACAATGGCTAAAAACACGGCAATAACTACACGCGGGGCAGCTATGAAGAAGTCATTCCAGAATTTCCCTTGGTTTTTAATACTCGATACAATGTAGCGGTCTAGGTTAAATATCATAAGTGCCCAGATGGCACCAAAGCCAATAGCAGCGATGTAACTATCTAATATTACATAAATAGCGTACGCTGAAGATAAAAAGGCTAATACAGCTGTAAAGAATATTGTGCCGCCAATGCCTATGTATTTATTGGTGTCTGTTGGTGTTCTCTTTAATGTGGTAAGGTCTGCGCCCGAGCAGATCCAGAAGAATTTTTTAATGCGCTCCATAACTTGTTGATTAGTTTTTATCCGCGCCAAGCGGATAATTTAAATAAGATTAACTAAGTACAAGTGTGCAATACGCAAGGGTGTTTCTAAAGTAAACGAAAAAAGTAGACGAGGTATTGTTTATGCTAATTTGAAAGATATATTTGGAAAAGAAATTATGACACTCGATTTATCTAAAAAAGTATGCATTGTTGGTACGGGCGGTTTTGCCCGCGAAGCGCTGTGTTGCCTACTAGACATATTTAATGCTGAGAACGCATCTGACGAGGGTCAAATTTTCTTTTTAGACCACGATGGTAAAGGTGTAAAAGATGACCTCTTAGGCTTTCTTGTTTTGCAGATGTCAGAGTTTGTTGCGTCAGACTACCAAACGGTCATTGCTATTGGCGACCCTAAAACCCGTCAATTTGTGGTTAGCGATTTGCCTTCAGACACTAGCTACGCAACGCTTATTCATCCTTCTGTTGTTATTTCACAATGGGTTGAAATAGGTGAGGGCTCTATTATTACTGCAGGTTGTGTTCTTACAACTCAAATAAAAATAGGTAAGCATTCCCATCTCAATTTAAATACAACTGTGGGGCACGATGTTTTGCTAGGTGATTTCTTTACTTCGGCAACCAATGTCAGCGTTAGCGGTATTTGCGAGATCGGTTCGCGTGTGTATTTCGGTTCTAACGCAGCTATTAAACAAGGTTTGCATGTATGCGATGATGTAATTGTCGGCATGGGTGCGATGGTTGTAAAATCTATCGATTCTTCTGGAACCTACGTTGGGGCGCCTGCTCAGAAACTTTCTTTCTAAAAATTAAAAATTCACATCAATTAATTCTAATTTAATTAGAATTCTTATTAAATTAGCAAAACAATATTTGAGATGTGAATCCCCGTTTTTACGGTCTTATGTTTCAAGTCTTGTGTCTAAAAATCTTTTACATGAACTATTTAGCACAAAACATAAAATATTTACGAAAAGAGAAAGGGTTAACCCAAGAGCAGTTAGCCAATAAAATTGGTGTAAAACGTGCTATGGTTGGCGCTTACGAAGAGGGTAGAGCAGAGCCGCGTTTGCAAACCATGCAGAACATTTGCTATTACTTTAAGATTGGTTTAGATCTGTTGGTTAGCAAAGATATTTCGGTAGATGGCCACGCAGAAGAAGTAGACGCTAAAGGGGAAACGCTTCGTATTCTTCCCATTGTCGTAGATAAGTCTGAAGATAAAGAACTTG
>Ga0102886_1000373_pt1 | contig 19919 bp, 16 predicted proteins | sample Colrivmet1550A02_FD_84499 | JGI IMG/M metagenome (GOLD analysis project Ga0102886, IMG submission 84499) | Estuarine microbial communities from the Columbia River estuary - metaG 1550A-02 | ecosystem: Environmental > Aquatic > Marine > Intertidal zone > Estuary | place: USA: Columbia River... | reverse complement strand
TGCTACTGATATAGTCTTATATCCAGATTTCACAGCTATTAAAATTTTATCTTTTAAAGACAGGTCTATATTATTTTCAACAGACCACAACAAGGCATCTGCATCTATAGATTTTCTAAAATTATTTTTATTTTTCTGAATTGCAACAGCTTTTTTTGCAGCTTCAAGAAGTAACATTACTTCTGTGTCTATGTCTGGTTTCTTGGCTACTTCAACCTGTTTAACATGGGCCACTTCTTCAGTTATTTCTTCAATTTTAAAATTTAGATTTTCCGTTGTATGTTTAGAACTTACATTGTCTGTTCCTTTTATTGTAGCATATATTTCTTTTGAAGCAACTGGCTGATTTACTTCTTTTCTGAAATTTGATTTTTGAACAGAATTTACTTCTTTTTTGATTGGTTTTTCTAGTGCAATTAAAATCTGCTCCTCTTCGTTTTTTATTACAACAGGTTTCTCTAATTTTAGTGCAGGTTTTTTATTTACGTCTACTATTACTGGTTTTATAATATTCTCTTTTGAATTAAAAAAAAGTGGCAAAGAAAATAGTACTCCTATAAATATTGCTGCAATAGCTTTCCACCAAATAGCTGTTTTGTTTTTCTTTTTCTCGCTATTGTCTAGCTTTTTAGCTAAGGCATTCCATGAATCTGAGCTTGGTGTGATTTTTCGTTGCTCTAGCGTTTTTTTAACCTGTTCTTCAAATTTAATTGATGCCATAGCTTGTAGTATTTAATTGTTTCATCTGTTGTTGTAAAAGCTTTCTAGCTTTAAATAATTGTGATTTTGAGGTGCTTTCGGAAATCTCAAGCAATGTTGAAATTTCACTGTGTTTATAGCCTTCAATAGCAAACATTATAAAGACTACTCTGTACCCTTGTGGAAGCTTGTCTATTAGTAATTGAACTTCTTCAATGTCTAATTCTGTAGTGTCATGTATAATTGGTTTATCATAGAGCTCCATGTCTTCAGCTGAAAATTCGAGTTGCTTTTTTTTTCTCAAATAAGAAATAGATTCTCGAACCATAATCTTTCGCATCCAACCTTCAAAACTTCCTTCGTTTTTAAAAGTTTCTAACCGCTTAAATATTTTAAAAAAACCATTTAACAGTACCTCTTCTGCTTGTTGAAGGTCTTTTATATAAAACCGGCAAATACTTAGCATTTTAGGCGCATGTGTTTGATATAAAACATGCTGCGCATCACGATGGTTTTTAGATGCTTTCTCTATAAGCTCTGCGTCATTCTTATACAATTTTAAAACTTTCAATAGCGAGTTCTTTTTATCTTCTATTTATATAGACGCAAAAGTTATGCAAAAGGTTGTCTGTAAATAATAAATATTTTTTTGAATACAATGTAAATCAGTTACAAGTATTAAAACATGATGGTGTCTCCTATAATTTAGATACTCTAAACTATAGCCTCACATGCACATAGACTAACTTTCTTTAAATTAGATTTCCTATATTCGTTTGTGGCATGCAGCAACTAACTAATGATTAAAAAACTTCAACATACCAATCTAGAAATAGCAAGAGAGATGCGTGCTGTTTTTCAAGTATCATACGCTGTAGAGGCTCAGTTGCTAAATGCTGTTAATTTTCCGCCCTTGCAAAGACCTCTCAAAAATTATGTAGAGAGTAATACTACTTTTTTTGGATACTATAAAAACCAAGAACTAGCCGGAGTTATAGAAATTAGTCACCAAAAAAAAGCAACACATATTAATAGTTTGGTGGTAGCCCCAAAGTTTTTTAGGCAACGAGTAGCCAAACAACTTATGGAGTTTGTACTTACTAATTTTGACTCGGAGATTTTTACAGTAGAAACTGGTCTTCAAAACAAACCCGCTTCTAAATTGTATCAAAAATTTAACTTTAAAGAATTGAGGCAGTGGGATACAGACCATGGCGTTAGAAAAATACGATTTAAACTGAGTAGATAAATATACGGATAGCTATCCCAAATTTTTATATCAAAAAAACTATTTGAAATCATAAGAGCCACCTTTTTCATGTGGCTCTTATGAATAAATTTAATGAATTTATTATTTAATAATTCTAGTGTAAGTAACACTTTTAGGTTGGTTTTTACCATACGCAACACCAACATCTCTTGCTGCTTTTATCATAGAAGCTGCATTGTCTAATTTTCTATTCTTAACAGCCAGGTTATCTTTATATTTTTCATAATTTAAGTCCCAATCTCTTTGCTCTTTCTCATCTAAATAACCAGATATTTCTTTTGCTACTTGAAGACTTTCTTGATAACATGGTGAACTTGCATTAATTTTTGCCAATGCATTTGCTGCAGAGCTAGAGTTTCTATTTGCCCAATGCCCTCTTGCCTCTCCTAAATATTTAGAACAAAGACCAACATTAATTTGCTTTAACAATGCTTCTACATCACTATAAAAATCTATATCTTGAGAGAAGAAATTAAAAATTGATGTATTTATCTCTTAAATTTTTTATTTCATATTAAAAGCAGATCTTACACATGTTGTTTTCACAATACTTAAATTTATTTGATTACATTATAGTTATATACCGGAGGTGACTTTTTTGAATTAGCTCTGGCAACCTCAATGGCTGTTTTCCCCATTGTCTTAATTAAAAGTTTTTGATTATCAGCAGTTTTTCGAACTAAATATGATTTAGCTTCAGCTGATAACATATCTATTTTTCTTTGAACTCCCGCATCTTTAACTTTAATTTGTTGATCGCTTCTAGAATTTTCTCTATTTAAATCTGAGTCTTTAACTTTAATTTGTTGATCACTTCTAGAATTTTCTCTATTTAAATCTGAGTCTTGAATCTTTATTTGTTGATCACTTCTAGAAAGTTCTAATTCTAAATCGTGGACTTCTTCTTTAATTATTTGATCTCTATTATATTTTTCATATGATAAATCCCATTCTTTTTTTCTTTGAGCATCAATTGAACCACTAATTTCTTTAAATAAAACTTGAGATTCTGAATAACAGGAAGAGTCATATGAAACTTCAGAAAGAGAAATCGAGGCGTTTTTCGAATCTCTTTTAGCCCAAAACCCTCTTGCTTTTCCAATTGAAATTGAACATTTATGATCAGTAATTTTCTTTTGAAGATCTATTGTATTGGAATAACATTCCATATCAGGTGTTATACCAATTAAAGAACCAGCTGCATCATTCCAATTATCCTGAGAAATAAAAACATTTGCTTGAGATATTTTTTCTTGACATTCATTTTCAATTTTAGATTTATATACTAATTTAGATAAATCCATACTTTTCTCAAAACATTCTTTACATACGTCTGGAACTTCAAATAATTTTGACAATGCATTATCATAATCCTTATTGTTTTGCAGAGTTTCAGCTTCTTTTAAGATAAAATCACATTTAGAATTATAATATTCTATAATTTTATTTTTAGCATTTTCTACGAATTTTTTTATAATTTTATTTCTTGGTGATAGTTTTTTTATACCTGAAATGAATGCTTGATCCTCTCTATCGTCTACTCCTCTCAATTCTAGAGACTCACTTAAAAACTCAACACCTTCTATAGCGTCTCCAATTGATAAAGTGACCTCAATAGTTTTAATATACTTTGGAGGGAGACCATCTAAAGTTTCACTAAAAAGAGTATTAACATTCCCAGACATAACAAATCTAGGATAAGCATCGTTAGATCCCATTCCGTTCCTTGATGTTATAGATTTTATTTTACTTTTTAATAATCTTCTTGCTTTTGGGAAATCGGATAAGACATTATCTGGCAAATAAGTATTTATAGATATTCTACTAAAGTCATCAGATGAAGTAGACTTGTTTTGGGAAAAAATAGTATTAGAAATTAAGAATAATATTATTGTTATTATTTTGTAATTCATATTATATAATTTTAATTACTTCCAATAGTTAACCTAACCAAACCTAAACCAACTTCAACATAGTTAGATGGGATATCCAATTCTGTTTGTAAATATTTTTGAAATTCTTTTATAAAACTTCCTGCTGTATTAGATATTGGTTTAGCTGGTCCAAATCTCGACTTTACCTCAATAGTCAGAGGTATTCTAACATTTTCTAATTCTATCTTTGATGAAGTTATTTTTCTTCCAAAATTACCATCCATAGCCCTTGCTCCTATAAATCCAATTACTAAATCAGTTAAAGTATCTCCTTCCCCTACGTCCATGGATAAAGGGTACTCATCCATATCAAAAGTTAGAACTTCTATTTGAATTTTTCTTCCATTATCTACCAAATCTTGAAACTGAAGTTGCATCTGAGATAAAAATTTATCCATTTTATCTGTAACTGATTGTTTAATAAGTTCAGGTATTGAAGCGGTAAAACTTGAAGCACCAACTCCATCTACGGCAGCCCATGTTTCACTACTATATGAATCAAAAGCTTGAATTTTATAACTCAGCTTTGTATCCATCCCATCATCCAGGATAGTATAATCAAAATCCCATCTGATATCAGCTCCTGACTGGGCTAACATTTTATCTAAATCAGAAACCTCTGTATCCGTTCCTTCAGCTGACGTATTGACCTCAGATAAAGTTTTAGATTTTTTAACAGATTCAGCCAATTGTACCGCATTTTTCGGAGTAAACCCTCTATCTATGAGTAAACTTTCTAAATTTACGATCGTAGTCCTTATATCAGGATTTAAAAGTGCTGCTGCATAATCTGCTATTTTTTCTCCATTTTGATCAATAGTATAATAATTATTAGGGGCGCTAATTATAAAACTTTTTGAAGGAAGAATAATGATTGATGGCTTTTGAACCGAATTATCAACTGCGAGGCTTTTTATAATTTTATCTCCTTCTAATTTTTTTCTTAGAGACTCAACGTTTACAGATATAATATAATCTACCCTAAGTTTCTTTCCTTTTTTGTCTAAAGAAATAGTCTGTGTTGGGACTCCTGTTGGAGAAGTTGCAAATTGAGAATAAGAACTATTATTAAAAAAGAAATTTTTAAAATACTCAGAATTTTCAGATTCAGATGAAGCATTAACTAACTGTACTTTAGCAGCACACCCATCATTATTAGCTGGTAACCCTTTAAATAAAACTGCATGAACAGCGGACTTTTTAGCTTGTTCTAAAGCTAACCTTCTATCTGGAACATATACACTAATTCTTAATAAGTAACTTGATTCTGACCCTCCATTTCCATTACATAAAGCGTCATATCTCCATTCTTGAGTGTTTTGATCAGCAATTTTACCCTTTCTTTTATTTTGACTGTAAGTTAAAACCGTAGTCACACTAAATAAAAATAAAAATAGAATTTTTAATTTTGAATTATTCATACTATTATCTTTTTTGTCTTATTAAAGCTCCTTTACCTAAATTCTTTGGAAGTTTTCCTTTAAAGTATGTCATTCCCTTCTTTTCTGAAGAACCATATCTATTATCCCATATTTTCTTTTTATCAACCTTAATTGATCCGGAGGTTTTATATGTGCCATCAGTTTGTTCTTCTATAAATTCAAAAACTTCTCCACCTTCAAGTCCTTCTTTCATTCCTAGATAAGCTCCAATAGGTTTTTCAGATTGAATTGGAAATACCGGCATGAATTGTTCATAACCTCTCTGTAATTTAACTAAAACCTTATCAATATTTCTATTAGTAGATAATTCTATTATTTCTGATTCACTTCTATTAGCTTCTCCTTTTTTTAGAGAAAATGTAACTAAAGAAGTAGCTTTTTCAGTTCCTACGTAATTTAAACTAAAATTAGTTTCATAAAATTTTTCCAAATCTATTTTACTAACTCCGTTTTCTTTTACTATAGCTTTTTTAAAATTTGATAGATCTAACTTGTCCCATTTAAAATCAAATAGCCACCCTGTTGTCCATACACTATAACCTTCTTTAGTCTTATTGTAAACAGATTCTGCAGCTTTTAAAGCTAGCGTCTGTTTAATTCCTGATAATTCATTAGCTTTACTTTTCGCTTTTTCATAAATAGGTAACGCCACAACCTCATTTGAAACAAAGTTCATTCTATTAAAAACTATGTAAGTATTATCAATCAAATATTCTCTGTTTTTATCTTCTTCCGCTGATGCCGACGCAGCTAAAGAATATGCTTTTTTTTGTTCCTCTGTCAATTGAAGATTAATCATATCAGTTACATAATTTTGATTAAATGAACCATCTTCTTTAATATTAAACCACTTTTTTAATAGTTCGTGAGCAAACTTCTTTTGATTTATGAATTTCAATAGTTGATACTCAACTTTGGAGTTATCCTGAATTATTCCAGCGGTTGATGCAGTTGCAACATCAGATAATAATTTTCCACCCTTTGATTTATTTACTCCATACTGTATTTCTTCTTCAGGAGTAAGAATATATTGTGTGAGATCTAAATATTTTTGATTCACATTGTGATTGTTATAAACTCCTTCAGGAAATGGATATTTTTCAAATGAATTTTTCACTAAAGGTCCGTTGTTGAAGTTGAAATCTTCAATCATTACCATATGGAGTGAACTTCTTATAAAAGCATCTTGACCATAGATATTGTGAATAAAAAGCATTGCGATAATTATTTTAATTATTTTTTTCATAAGTACTTGTTTTTAGGTTTATGATTAGTTGGTTAAAAAAAATATTTATAAACAGGTATAAATAGTCCAATAAAAAAATCTAAATTGAGGAGATAGTAGTTTGAAAAAAAGGGAGTTAAAAGTGTCTGATTCAAATAACACTTTTTAAATATAATAAATTAATTGCTTTAAACAAGTTCTTAAAATGTAACTTTCTGTAAAATTTAGGGTAAAATTAATATCATTATAATGATATTAATTTAGAACCATTTATTAATAAAAATCATTTTTCTGAAATTACAAGTTAATTATAGTATGCACCATAATATCTTTAATCATATAACTAGATGTTATGTTCTTGTTCAAATTCGCAATTTGAGCACTTGTAATTAATTGTTTTTTGAGGTGAGATATAAGAAATAATTATGATAATAATTCCTATTAACATAGACAATAAAACAATAATTCCCATGTCTTCAAAAGAAGTATCTCCTCCATAAAAACTAGAAGCTCCAGGTATTAACAATGAGAAAAGAGGAACAACTATAAATAATCTCCACCCACATCCGCGTACAGAGGTTTGTTGTTCATACTTAAATTGCTCACAATTTGGGCATTGATATTTCATTTTTTAGTTTCAATTTAAAACTAAAAATACAAATTATTATTCAACAAGTATTTTATAAATGAAAATGAAGTAACAATATAAAAAAAAGATTTACATAGATTTTCTTAGCATACTTTTTAAATAAATAGAGATAGAAACAGCACCATGCTTAAACCACTTAAGGCTAAGATTAGGGTCATTACAGACCAACTCCTAAAAGTGTCTTTTTCTGAAAGACCCAAATAATTGCTAACCAGCCAAAACCCACTATCATTAACATGAGAAAGAATAGAAGCTCCTGCAGCAATCGCTATAACTATAAGTGCCGTATGAAAGCCCCCTAACGGAGATGTAATAAGTGAAGAAGTTATACCTGCTGCAGTAATCATTGCAACGGTTGAAGAGCCTTGTAAAATTCTGACAGTAACAGCTGCTAAGAAAGCAAAAAGCAACAGACTTAAACCTATACTTGAAAAATAATTGGCAAGCATTTCACCAGTACCTGTGGTAATTAGCATTTGTTTAAAAACACCCCCAGCCCCAGTTAATAAAATAATAATTCCTGCGGGTGCCAAAGATGCAGAAGTAATTTTTGACAAAATAGTTTTTGAAACTCCACGTCTAATTCCAAGAAGATACCAAGCCATTAAATTTGCTATAATTAATGCCGAAAAAGGATGACCAATCATTTGTATCCAAGCAATAGTAGTTTTAGACCAGTTTAAGCCACTACTTATAGAACTATTTAATAAGGTATTTAAAACTATTAATAAAATAGGAGTACTAATAATGGTAAGTATTAGGCTAATGGGCGGAAAGTTACTAATTGCCTTCTCATCTATTATTTTTGGTGCTGCTATAAAAATTTTAGAGGCTATAAATTTCCCAAAAATAGGACCACTAATAATAGCAGTAGGGACCCCTACTATAAATCCTACCAGAATAACCCAACCCAAATCTGCATTAAGTATGTCTGCAACTGCAACTGGTCCTGGAGTTGGAGGAATAAAAGCGTGTGTAATAGCCAATCCTGCAAGTAATGGAATTGCATACAGGAGCATAGACTTCTTTGTTTTTCGCTGAAGAGAATACACCAGTGGAATTAAAATAATAAAAGCCACATCAAAAAATACTGGTATGGCAATAAAAAAGCCAGTAATCATTAGTGCCCAAGAAGCATTTTTTTCTCCAAAAGCCTTTAGTAAATATTGAGCCAATGCTTCTGCTCCGCCAGAGTGTTCTAGTATGGCGCCAAACATGGCTCCTAACCCCACAACAACAGCCACAAAACCTAGAGTAGAGCCCATTCCTTGTTTTACAGTAGCCATTATTTCTAGAGGTGGAACACCCGCAAGAATTCCAACAAGAATACTTGAAATAAGCAGTCCTAGAAAAGGTTGCATTTTAAATTTTAAAATCAAGAACACAAGAACAGCAACCCCAATAAAAACTGATAAAAGAAGATGATAATCTATCATATTAATACCATTTAGTATGAAAAAATTTACCCAAAGGTTTGTCTACTCTTTGGTAAGTGTGCGCACCAAAAAAATCTCGTTGAGCCTGAATAAGGTTTGCAGGAAGATTTTTGGTGCAAAGAGCCATCCAATAATGATACGCCGAAGAGTAACTGTCTAAAGCAATTTTTTGATCAATTACATGATGCAATAAAGCCGCTATATTAGGTTCTGTGTTGGAAATACTATCTAGAATTTTTTCATTGTTTAACAGTGATTTTTCGATAGAAAAACACCCAATTAAATCTTCCATTAAACGAGATCGGATAATGCAACCTTGTGTCCAAACTCTTGCAATTTCGGCTGGATTATAATTCCAATTATATTTTTTAGAAGCAGCTTCAATGAGATTAAAACCTTGAATATGATTTATAGTTCTTGCAAAACTATAGGCTTCTTTTAATTTTAAAAGATCAAATGAATTTAACTGTTTAGGATTGGGTTTTCTGTGAGCTAAAAATGTGCGTTGTTGTTTCATGCTCGATAAATAACGAGCAAAGACAGCTGAAGACATCATGGTATTTGCTTCTCCTAAATCTAAAGCAGCCTTGGTAGACCAAATGCCAGTTCCCTTACTTCCTGCATTGTCTAAAATTAAATCTAAAACATAGTCATTTCCTTCTTTTTGTTGCAAAATTTTTGATGTTATTTCTAGTAAATAACTCGCTTCAGATCCACAATTCCACTCTTCAAAAAGTAATGAAATCTCAGTATAACTCATTTGATGAGCTAAAACAGCATAGGTTTCTGCTAATAATTGCATTTCTGCGTATTCTATGCCGTTGTGAACCATCTTCACAAAGTGTCCTGCACCATCAGCCCCCATATAGGCTTCACAAGGTTTATCTTCTAAATCTTTTGCTGAAATACTTTTTAAAAAAGGCCTAAGAATCTTATACGCTTCTTTACTTCCTCCAAACATAAGCGATGCTCCATTTCTTGCACCTACTTCACCTCCAGATACTCCGCACCCAACATAGTGTATGTTTCTTTTTTGAAGTTCTAATGCTCTTCTTCGGGTATCTTTAAAATAAGAATTTCCTCCATCTATAATGATATCCTCCTGGTCTAGTAAGGGTACAATTTCCTCAAGTAAATCATCTATAGCAGAACCACTTTTAATCATTAACCAAACTTTTCTAGGACGTTCTAAGGCACAAATAAAGGATCTGATATCGGTAAAGCCTTTCAGATTTTTATATTGAGTATTTGTTGAAAGAAAATCAAAAACCACCTCTTCTTCTCCTTTCACAAAACGATTATAAACAGCTGTTTTAAAACCTTTTTCAGAGCAATTCATGGCAATTCCTTGCCCCATAACTCCCAAGCCAATAATACCAATTGCCAAAGAACCTTTATTTGGAATTTTATTTAATACTTCTTGAACCAACACCTTTACTGGTTGATCTATATTTAGATGTATGCCATACGATGGAAGTTCTAAAGTATTTAGTTGAGATTGAAGTAATTCGGGTTTAAAGAAGTGATTTTCTCTATTATTTAAGCGAGATTGAATAAGATCAAAAGATCCATTAAGAACAACCCAAGTAATATTAGTAGTAAACTTAGAGAGGATAGCTCTGTATTCTTCTTTTAAAGCAGAGCAGGCCAAAATACTTCCACCACTTAACGCCCATTCTTTAATCTTACTCGCTAAATCTAAGAGCCATGGATACCTATCTGAATCTGTTAATGCAAGACCAGATGCCATTTTATTTTTATTTGCTTGAGTATGAAAATCATCTGCGTCATAAAAAGGAGTTGAGCTTACAATAGAAAGGTGTTTGCCGAGACTTGTTTTTCCCGAACCACTAACTCCCATAATAATAATCATAAATGTTTTTTTTGCTAAAGATATAAAAATAAAAAAAGCATCTCAAATGAGATGCTTTTTGCGGTCTGGACGGGACTCGAACCCGCGACCTCCTGCGTGACAGGCAGGCATTCTAACCAGCTGAACTACCAAACCGTTGCTTTAAGCGGATGCAAATATAAGTCAGTTTTTTATATTTCCAAACAGAAATAGTAAAAATTACATCATTTTTTGTCTGCTTAAAAAATAGCGAACTAATACCTGATGAAAGCCTTCTTGTATATCTACAGGCACATACGATATCTTGTATTGCAAGCATTTGTTTTTCAATTCTTTAAAATAAGAATCTACTAATTTGGTGTAGTTTTCTTGTATGTTTTCGGCAAATAAATTTACCTCTTCACCTGTTTCTATATCTACGAATTTTTTAGGAGAATTGTCAAAATCGAACTTAAATTCTGTTTTACTATCAAAGGTATGAAACAAAACAACCTCGTGCTTGTTATATTTTAGATGCCGTAGAGCCTCAAATAATTCTTCTTGATGGGTGTTGGACTGAAACATATCTGTAAATAAAAACAGCAACGAACGTCTATGGATTTTTTTAGCTATTTCATGCAAATACGCATAGGTTTCTGTTGTAGCATTTGAAGTAGTAGTTAGTAGGTTTTCAAGTTGTTGTAAAAGCATTTTTCTGTGCCTATCACTTCCTTTTTCTGGAGCATAATATTGATAAGAATCTGCATAAATACTTAAACCTACTGCATCGCGTTGCCTTTTTAAAACTTCCATTAAAGAAGCTGCTGCAACAGCAGAAAACCCTATCTTATTTAATTGATCTAACCGTTGTTCTTTAACAACAGGATAGTGCATAGACGCAGAATTGTCTATGATAATATGACAGCGTAAATTAGTTTCTTCTTCGTATTTTTTGGTGTATAGTTTTTCGGTTTTTGCAAAGAGCTTCCAATCTATATGACGAGTACTTTCTCCTTTATTATACAACTTATGTTCAGAGAACTCTACAGAAAAACCATGAAAGGGACTTTTATGCATTCCAGTAATAAACCCCTCAACTACTTGGCGAGCCAACAGTTCTAGGTTTTTAATTTCTGGATTTTGTAAGTTAGAAAGGTTTATCATTAGATACCGAAAATAGAAAAAGGCTTGGCGAATGCCAAACCTTTTGTCTTTCAATTTTGTTAATCTTTTTTGGTTGTCTATAAATAGTATTTTATTTACAAGGTCAATTGTTACCCTAAAGATAAAAGGGTGCTAATTTTTATAAATTAGCGTCAATTTTATCTGTGTATACATTTTTTTGAGCAACCCCAACTTGTTTGTCTACAACTTCACCGTTTTTAAATAATAATACGGTTGGTATATTTCTAACACCATATTTTGCTGCAAATTCTTGATTTGCATCAACATCTACTTTTCCAACGATAGCTTTTCCATCATAAGCTGTGTGAATTTCATCAATAATTGGCCCAACCATTCTACAAGGTCCGCACCAAGCAGCCCAAAAATCTACCAATACTGGTTTGTCTGACTTTAATACTACTTCTTCAAAGTTTGCATCTGTTATTTCTAATGCCATGGTCTTATATTTTTGTAATTAGTTTAAATTTATCCTGTAAAAGTAACTAAATATTTTTCTTTACTATCTTGTTGAAATTACTTTTTGTTATTGGTCTATAAAAGAAGCTTATTCTTACAATTAAAATACCTTAGAAGCTATTTGATATATGTTGGATGATTTTCCCATAGAGTAATAATGAAGGAAAGGAACGCCATATTTTAACAACTCTTTACTTTGCTCAATACACCACGCTACCCCAACCTCTCTTACAGCATTATTATCCTTACATTTTACCACTTCCATGATTAAATTGTCTGGTAAATCTACATTGAATCTGTGCGGAATTAAATTCAATTGCTTTTTAGTAGCAAGGGGTTTTAATCCTGGAATAATTGGAACCGTAATTCCTTCAGCTCTACATTTATCTACAAACTTAAAAAATTTTTGATTATCGAAGAACATTTGAGTTACTATATAGTTGGCTCCGTCTTTTATTTTTTTCTTAAGAAAGTGAATGTCAGAATCCATACTCGGTGCTTCTAAATGTTTTTCAGGATATCCAGATACACCAATGCAGAAATTAGTCTTCGAACTATTCAATAACTCTTCCTCTAAATAGATCCCGTGATTCATATCTTTAATCTGAGAAACGAGTTCATTAGCATATTGATGTCCTTCTTTTTCTGGCGTAAAATAGGTTTCGCTTTTTACCGCATCTCCACGTAAAGCCATCACATTATCAATCCCTAAAAATCCAAGATCTATTAAAAAATTTTCTGTGTCTTCTTTTGTAAAACCTCCACACAAAATATGAGGAATGGCATCTACTCCATATTTGTTTTGTATTGCTGCACAAATCCCAACAGTTCCTGGTCTTTTCTTAACCACTTGTTTCTTGAGTAAACCATTTTCTAATTCTTTATAGACATATTCTTCTCTGTGATAAGTAACATCAATAAACGGTGGTTTAAATTCTATTAATGGATCTATATTATTAAAGATAGACTGAATATCTTGACCTTTTAATGGTGGTAAAATCTCAAAAGAAAACTGAGTTTTATCTTTAGAATTTTTAATGTGATCCAATACTTTCATAAATATGTTTTTATTTTCATTCTGAATAAAATGAGGCTATCTTATTACTCATAAAAAGAGTGTTTGGCTCTATTCGTAATGACATTTTTTTTTACTCTTTTAATTGTCAGCAATCACTGGATACAACCATTTGCGTGCCTTCTCTAACGATATTCCTTTTCTAGTAGCAAAATCTAGCACTTGATCGTCCGTTATTTTCCCAAGTCCAAAGTATTTAGCTTCTTCATTCCCAAAATAATATCCAGAAACAGCTGCTGCTGGCCACATAGCCATGCTTTCTGTAAGTCTTACTCCAATTTGTTTCTCTACATCCAACAAATCCCAAATTGTTTCTTTTTCTAGATGATCTGGACAAGCAGGATATCCTGGCGCTGGACGAATTCCTTTATAATCTTCTTTAATGAGTTCTTGATTTGTAAGTTTTTCTGAAGAAGCATATCCCCAATGTTGAGTTCTCACTCTTTTGTGTAAATATTCTGCAAGAGCCTCTGCAAAACGATCTGCCAAGGCTTGCGCCATAATTGCATTATAATCATCTTCCTGTTCTTTATATTTATTTGCTAGCTCATCAGCTCCAAAAATAGCGGTACAAAAAGCACCCATATAATCTTGCTTTTTGCTTTCTTTTGGTGCAATAAAATCTGACAAGGCAATACTTGATTTCCCTTCTCTTTTCTTCAATTGCTGACGAAGCGTTCTAAAAATGGCAATTTCTTTTCCTTTCTTCTGAATAGAAATATCATCGTCGTTTATTGTGTTTGCCTCAAAAAGACCAAAAATAGCTTTAGGTTTTAGTGCCTGTTTTATAACGATTTCTTCTAACATTTCTTGAGCATCAGCAAACAAACTAGTTGCTTGTTCTCCCACAACTTTATCGGTTAAAATATCTGGATATCTTCCATGTAAATCCCAGCTTCTAAAAAATGGACTCCAATCAATAAATGGAACCAATTTTTTTAAACTTAATTGCTCCAGTGTTTGAATTCCTAATTCTTTGGGCTTGATGATATTACTCGTTTCCCAATCAATTTTAAATTTTCGGTTTCTTGCCTCAACAATAGAAGTATATGATTTTGTCTTTGCACGCTTTAAAAAATTCTCACGAAATACTTCATACTCTTTTTTGATATTTGATACGTATTGGGTGCTGGTCTTTTTATTTAATAAATCTCCAACTACAGTAACAGCTCTAGATGCGTCATTTACATGCACTACTGCATTTTTATATTGGGTATCTATCTTAACTGCTGTATGGGCTTTGGATGTTGTAGCACCTCCAATTAACAAAGGCACCTCAAAATTCTGACGTTCCATTTCTTTTGCCAAATAAACCATTTCGTCTAAGGAAGGTGTAATTAAACCACTTAACCCAATGGCATCTACATTTTCTTTCTTAGCCGTTTCAATAATTTTTTCTGGCGGAACCATCACTCCTAGATCAATAATTTCATAGTTGTTACAACCCAGCACAACCGATACAATATTCTTTCCAATATCATGCACATCTCCTTTTACAGTTGCCATTAAAATACGCCCCATGGCTTGCTGTTCTTCTCCTTTTTCTGCTTCAATAAATGGATTTAAATGAGCCACAGCTCTTTTCATGACGCGTGCCGATTTTACTACTTGAGGTAAGAACATCTTCCCACTCCCAAATAAATCTCCCACAACATTCATTCCAGTCATTAAATGACCTTCAATCACATGCAAAGGTCTCTCCACACTTAGTCTTGCTTCTTCTGCATCGGCTACAATAAAAGCATCAATTCCTTTCACTAATGAATGTGTAATTCTTTCTTGCAATGGTAATAATCTCCACTCCAAAGCTTTTCCATCATCCTTTTTTTTGACTCCTTTTACTGTTTCTGCATAATCTAGCAATCGTTCTGTAGCATCCTCTCTTCTATTGAGAACAACATCTTCTATACGTTCTAACAAATCCTTTGGAATGTCGTCATAAATCTCTAGCATCGAAGGATTTACAATTCCCATATTCATTCCTGCCTGAATGGCATAATATAAAAACACAGAATGCATTGCTTCACGTACCGTATTATTTCCTCTAAATGAAAAAGAAACATTACTGACTCCTCCACTCACACTAGCATATGGTAAGTTCTGCCGCACCCAACGAGTAGCTTCAATAAAATCAATGGCATTTCTTTTGTGCTCATCCATTCCTGTTGCTACAGGGAAAATATTTAAATCAAAAATAATATCTTCTGGAGCAAAGCCTACTTTGTCTACTAACACACGATATGAACGTTCGGCGATCTCTATTCTTCTTTGATAATTATCGGCTTGTCCAACTTCATCAAACGCCATAATAACAACTGCTGCTCCATACCGTTTAATCTGAGTTGCTTCCCAAATAAACTTTTCTTCTCCTTCTTTTAAAGAAATGGAGTTTACAACACACTTCCCTTGAACTACTTGTAAGCCAGCCTCAATGATTTCCCATTTAGAACTGTCAATCATTACAGGAACCCGGCAAATATCTGGCTCGGCTGCAATTAAGTTCAGAAAACGAACCATGGCTTCTTTTCCATCAATCAAACCATCATCCATATTAATATCGATAATTTGCGCCCCTCCATCTACTTGATGACGAGCTACTGCCAATGCTTCATCAAATAGCTCATCTTTGATCAATCGTAAAAACTTACGAGATCCAGCAACATTAGTACGTTCACCAATGTTTATGAAATTACTTTCTGGTGAAACAATTAAAGGCTCTAAACCGGATAATCGCATGTAATTTTTTTCTCTTTTGCCCATTCTAGAATCTTAAATGTTTGCAAATAACTTTCTAGGCTCGTATTGCTCAGCTAACTCTGCAATAGCTGAAATATGAGCTGGTGTTGTTCCACAACATCCCCCAATAATATTGATCAAATTCTTTTTTAAATACTCTTCTATTTGTAGAGCCATTTCGTAAGGTGTCTCATCATATTCTCCAAATGCGTTTGGCAATCCTGCATTAGGATGTGCAGAAATAGCAACATCAGTTTTAGAAGCAATTGTTTCTAAATGTGGTTGTAATAAATTAGCTCCTAGAGCGCAATTAAATCCTACAGACAATAATGGGATATGTGATACTGAGATTAAAAAAGCTTCTGCTGTTTGCCCAGATAAAGTTCTTCCAGATGCGTCTGTAATAGTTCCTGAAATCATTACTGGTACCTTTATATTTCGTTCACTTTTCACTTCTTCTATAGCAAAAAGTGCTGCTTTGGCATTTAGGGTGTCAAAAACAGTTTCCACCATTAAAAGATCTGTCCCACCATCTAGTAAAGCTTCTACTTGTTGTTTATAAGAAACTCGTAATTCATCAAAAGTAACAGCTCTATATCCTGGATCATTCACATCTGGAGACATGCTTGCTGTTCTGTTGGTAGGCCCAATAGAACCTACTACAAACCTAGGTTTATGAGGTTCTTTCTCTGTAAATTCTGCTGCCGCTTCTTTTGCCAACTTTGCCGATTCATAATTAATCTCATATACCAAATTTTCCATACCATAATCTGCCATGGCAATGGTGGTGCTAGAAAAAGTATTAGTTTCTACAATATCAGCACCTGCTGCAAAATACTTTCTATGTACCTCTTTTACTGCTGCTGGTTGGGTAAGGGAAAGCAAATCATTATTTCCTTTTAATGAAGACGGGTAATCTTTGAAACGCTGTCCTCTATAATCTTCTTCTGAAAAATTATATTGCTGAAGCATCGTTCCCATAGCTCCATCTAAAATTAAAATCCTCTTTTGTATTTCTTGATAAATATCACTCATTTTCTAGTGCTTGTTTTAAATCGTAAATGATATCATTACTGCTTTCTAGACCTACTGAAACTCTAATTAATCCATCTGTTATTCCTACCTCTAATAAATCTTCTCTAGATAACTTTCCATGTGTTGTTGATGATGGATGCGTAACAATAGTTCTTGTGTCTCCTAAATTTGCTGAAAGTGAACACATCTTAATATTATTTAAAAATTTTCGTCCCGCATCAATACCTCCTTTGATTTCAAAAACAACAATATTTCCGCCCATTTTCATTTGTTTCTTTGCAATTTCATAGCTGCGGTGAGATTTTAAAAAAGGATACTTCACTAAATTTACTTGCTGATGTTCTTCAAGAAACTTAGCAACTTTTAATGCATTTTCACAATGCCTTTCTACACGAACAGCCAATGTTTCTAAACTTTTTGATAGTACCCAAGCATTAAATGGTGACATTGCTGGCCCAGTATTTCTTGAAAACAGATACACTTCTTTAATTAACTCTCTTTTTCCAACAGTAACGCCGCCAAGAACCCGACCTTGACCGTCTATTAATTTTGTTGCAGAATGAATCACCAAATCAGCACCATATTCTATTGGATTTTGAAGGTATGGAGTCGCAAAACAATTATCTACAATAAAAATTAGATGGTGCTTTTTTGCCAGTTTCCCTAATTGCTCTAAATCTAGAATATCAACACCTGGATTTGTTGGTGTTTCTACATACAGGATTTTTGTATTGGTTTGAATTAAACTTTCTATCTGATCTAATTCATCTACATTAAAATAACTTGTTTCAATATTCCATTTTGGAAAATATTTAGTAAATAGTGTATGTGTTGAACCAAAAATAGAACGACACGAAACCACGTGATCTCCAGCATTTAATAGCGCAGCAAACGTTGAGAAGATTGCAGACATTCCTGTTGCAAATGCATAACCACTTTCAGCTCCTTCTAATGCTACTATTTTATTAACAAACTCAGCTGTATTTGGATTTGAAAATCGACTATATAAATTGCGCTCTTTTTCTTCTGCAAATGATGCTCGCATTTCTTCTGCATCTTCAAAGATAAAACTAGACGTTAAATATAACGGTGTTGAATGTTCTTGAAATTGAGAACGCTCAGTTTGAAGCCTAATAGCTTTTGTTTCAAAATCCATAAATATGTTGTTATGATTTAAATAGTGGTTTTAAAATCTTATCTAATTGATCAAATTCTATTAAAAAGGCATCATGTCCATGGATTGATACTATTTCATGATAAAACACATTGGGATTTGATTCAGCCATTTTCTTATAGGTTTCTTTATTTTCTTGTGCCAAAAAAAACAAGTCAGAGTCTATGGCTACAAGATGAATCTGAGCCTTTATTTTATTTAATTCAAAAGCCCAATTGCTAGCATTGGTAACCTCTATGGTTCTTAGTAAATGATTCATCATTTTGTAAGCGCTTAGCTGAAACCTTTCCTGAAGTTTTTTACCATGATGCAATAGCCAGCTTTCTATATTAAATATCTTCAATTCTTCATGAACAGATCTGTTAAACTTAGCTTTATAAGATGCAGGAGTTCTATAACACATCATGGCATGCATTCTTGCATCATGCACAGGGTTTTTAGAATTTAATAAAAATTGTTCTTGAATAGAACAGTTAGCAATTAGCCAATCTGTAGATTTCCAATCTGCTGCAATAGGAATAATATGCTGGGCAATACTAGGGTTTAAGCCAGCCATTTCCCAAGCAATACCTCCTCCTAAAGAACCACCAATAATACTATGCAGTTGTAAAATACCAAGCTTCCTTAAGCCTATTAAAAATAAGTTTGCAATATCTTTTGCAACAAAATCTTGATAATTTTCTATCAATAATCCATCATAACCATTACCCGGAATATTAAATGAAATAATAGTAAATTTATTGGTGTCTATGGTTTTATTTTCACCAATTATATCTTGCCACCAACCCATTTCACCAATTACAGAACTATTGGCCGTTAAGGCATGGTTGACCAATACCACAGGAGCAGTTCCCAGTTTCATCCCAAACAATTCATAACTTAATTGTAGCTTAGATAACTGAAAACCACGCTGAGTAGTAAAGTCTTCAATAGGTATGTATACTAGTTTTTGATTCAAATTCTTATACTAAAACTTGTGAAGGGATTTTTGAAAATGCCTCTTTTAAGTCTATTTTTAAATCTTCAATATTTTCTAATCCAACAGACAATCTAATAAGATCACTCGTTACACCTGCTGCTTCTTGCTGCTCTTCAGATAATTGTTGGTGGGTAGTGCTGGCTGGATGAATTATCAGAGATTTTGTATCACCAATATTAGCTAACAATGAAAATATTTTTGTAGTATCTGCAATAGCTTTTGCTGCTTCAAAACCTCCTTTGGCTCCAAAAGTAACAAGTCCGCTTTGACCAGTTGGTAAATATTTATCTGCTAATTCTTTATACTTACTTGAAGCTAGTCCTGGATAATTTACCCAAAGAACTTCTTCCTGTGCTTCTAGCCAAGTAGCCAATGCCAAAGCATTTTTAGAGTGTTGTTGAATTCTAAGTTCTAAGGTCTCCAATCCTTGAATAATTTGAAAAGCATTGGTTGGGCTTAAGGCTCCTCCAAAATCTCGTAATCCTTCTAAAATTAACTTAAAAGTAAACGAAGCCGCACCCAAAACATCATGATATACCAAACCGTGATATCCCGCAGATGGCTCTGTAAATTCTGGAAACTTACCACTAGACCAATCAAAAGTACCAGCATCTATAATAGCACCTCCAAGAGAGGTACCGTGTCCTCCAATATATTTTGTAAGAGAATGAATTACAATGTTGGCTCCATGTTTAATTGGGTTTAACAATGCTGGTGTTGCCACTGTATTGTCTACAATAAAAGGAACTCTAGCAACTTTTGCATGTTCAGAAATAGCCTCTAAATCTAGTAC
>Ga0102886_1000371_pt1 | contig 20037 bp, 19 predicted proteins | sample Colrivmet1550A02_FD_84499 | JGI IMG/M metagenome (GOLD analysis project Ga0102886, IMG submission 84499) | Estuarine microbial communities from the Columbia River estuary - metaG 1550A-02 | ecosystem: Environmental > Aquatic > Marine > Intertidal zone > Estuary | place: USA: Columbia River... | reverse complement strand
ATTCAGAAAATGTTTTAGAACTTGCTGCAAAATTTGATTGGAAAATAATTATAAAATCCTGGGAAAAAGTAATTGATAATTTAAAATGATAAAATATTTAAAAGATAAATATTATTGGTTTAAAACGTATAATAAACTAAATCTTTTCCTAAAAGATAAGGAAGATTCTATTCTTTTATTTGGTTATCCGAAAAGTGGAAATACATGGTTTAGGTTATTAATTTACAATTACTTAAACCTTAAGGGTGATCAAAATTTAGGGTCGACTATTTCTTTTGATGAGTTAAATAGACAGCAAAATAATGTAATGGACAGAGGTTCTGTTTTTTTACCCGAAAATGGTTTTCCACTTTTTTACAGGACTCATAAGATTTACAATAGACCTTATACATTATTTAATAAAAAAATTTTTATTCACAGAAATCCTTTAGACACATTAATTTCAGCTTATTATTTCTATAAAAACAGAGATATTCCATTCTCTGATGATCCGAAAAATTTAAGAGAAAAGCTGATGGATATTGATTTTTATGTTTCTTATAAAATTAATTTCTGGATAAAGTATTTCAGAATTTCATTGAAGAAGGCTGATATTGTTATGAATTATTCTGATATGAAAAATGATACAAGAAAAGAATTAACAAAATTAGTTCAGTTTTTAAATTGGGATTTGGATGAAGTTCTTATTAAAAAATCAGTGGAATTCTCATCATTTAATAAAGTAAAAAAAATGGGAAAGATGCAATCTCAACAATATGGAAATGGCCCAAAAGATGGAAGTTTTAAAGGTGAATTTACTAGAAGTGGAGAAGAAGGGCAATTTTATAGTAAACTTAAAAAAGAAACTATTGATCTGGTTTTGCAGAAATTTCCAGAGTTTAAAAATTTATACCCAAATTTAGTTGAATAATAAAGAAACATATTTGGTGATTACTCCATTCTTTCCTTCAGCAGATTCTTTTGTTGGAAGTTATGTTTATGACCAAATTAATGAGATTCGCAAACAATCTGAATTTCATATTGAAATTGTTAAATTGGTTTCTTTTTTTTCTGCTGAGAAAGATTATATTTTTAAAGGATTTAGAGTGTCAGTTTTTAAAGTTCTTGATATTCCTTTTTTTATTTTCCCTGCAATATTTAATAGCTTCAATAAAATAAGACTTAAAAGTTTTTTAAAGAGACAAAAAATAAATAGTGTTAAGTTTTCGCATTCTCATGTTTCTTATCCTGCATCTTATTTGGTAGAAGATTTAGATTGTAAAAAAATTGTTCAACATCATGGATTAGATGTTTTACAATTGTTAAATGGAAGAAGTAGTTTTGCTAAAAAAATACAAAAGAATTTCCTTATTAAAAATAGTCTAAATCATTTAAATAAAGCAGATTTGAATATTGGTGTCTCACAATTAGTTTTAGATAAATTGAATGAGTTTCAGGGTTATAGCCCAAAAAATGAACTAGTTCTGTATAATGGGGTGGATACATCTAAGTTTTATTATAAAGAAGTGAAGAAAAATGAAGTGTTTACGATTGGTTGTGTCGCAAATTTTTGGGAAATAAAAGACCAAATCACTTTAATTAAAGCGGTAGAGGTACTCACAAAACAAGGAATAAGAGTTTTATTAAGATTAATTGGAACTGGTCCAACATTAGAAAGTTGTAAGAGTTATGTTTTAAAGAATAACTTAGTAGATTCTATTGTCTTTGACAAGGAGATAAAACACGAGAAGTTAAATCAATTCTTTAATGAGATAGATTTGTTTGCACTTCCTTCATATTATGAAGCTTTAGGTTGTGTGTATTTAGAGTCTTGGGCGACAAACACTCCTTTTATTTCGGTAAAAAAACAAGGAATTTCAGAGATAATACCAAAATTACATAAAGAAAAATCAGAAATTTTAAAGTCTGACTTTTTGAATCTGTCTCAAAAGTTAGTTTATTTTAAGAAGAATAAAACTAATTTTGAATTTGATAATAAATATGATATTAAAAACACAATATCTCTCTTTTTGAAACAAGATTTATTCAATGCTTAAATATTTATTCAATAAATATAAGACATGGAGGTTTGCAAAATCTCAAAAACATAAAGTAAATATTGAAGGAACTTTGTTACACGCTTTCCATCAATCTAAAATTGTATTTATACATATACCTAAAACAGCAGGAGTGTCTATTTTAAAGGCTATTTATGGAGAAGTGTCATTAGAGAGTCATAGATCTTATTTTTTTAATAAAGTGGCATTAAATATGAAGGATGATGTTTACTTTACATTTTCATTTATCAGAAATCCATTAGATAGGCTTTATTCTACTTATAAGTTTTTACAAAAAGGAGGAATGAACAAATATGATGAGATTGCTTTTGAAAAACATTTATCTAGATTTACAGATTTTGAAGATTTTGTAATTAATGGATTAAACTCAAAATTAATTCAAGAAATAACTCATTTAAAGCCACAGCACGAATACATTTGTGATTATAGAGGAAAAATTTTAGTAGACTATATTGGTAGGTTTGAGAATTTAGAAGATCATATAAATATTTTGTCCAATAAAATAAACAAAAAAATTATTTTACCACATTATAACAAAAATGTGAAAGAAAATGATTCTTTTACTATATATACTACCGAAATGGTCAAAAAAGTAAAAAGCATTTATAAAGATGACTTTGAGTTATTAGATTACAGATGTTAAAACTGATTATTAGACAAGCTAATTGGGGAATATTGGGTTCAATATTTGCTTTTGCTATTGGTTTTTTTGTTAAGATTTATGTAATTGACATTGTTGGTATTTCTAATTGGGGAAAATATGTTTCAGCACATACCTTTTCAACATTTATGGATGTCTTTCTGACTTTTGGAATTCCTGTAGTAATTGTAAAATTTTTTCCTGATTTATGGAAAGTAAATAAGGAATATGCACTTCAATTTTTATCAAAAATCCTTAAACTTTCAGTTGTATTAAGTTTCGTTCTAATTATATCTCTATATTTTGTTTCTCCTCTTTTGGATAGATTTGTATATACTAATATTGATGGGTTTTCATTAATACTTTTTCTAGTTGCTTTACATACTCCAATTTCAATATTTACTGGAATAATTACTGCATTATATAGATCAGTTTTAAAAATAAAGGAAATAATAATTTACAGTACTGTGATTACTGTTCCAATTCGTGCAGTATTATCTTTTGTAATTTTTCAATACACTAATAATATATTATACTTTATTGGAATCGAGCTTTTTACAACTTCATTGTCATTATTGCTCTTGTTCAAAAGATTTAATAAAGACGAATATAAATTAATGAACATTCCAGTACCTTCAAATTTTATTTGGGATAATAAAATGATTTCTTACGGTAAAAAAATGTATGCTAACGCTATTGTTCACTTCTTCTCTGCTCAGTCATTAAGAATTGTATTAAGCATTGCTCTTCCTCCATTAAAACTTGGGGTTTATAGTATACTTCTAACTATTACGGGGGTGTCAATGTTTTTGATCAAAAACTTGAATCAGGTTTTCGCACCAGCAATTTCAAAGTTATATCATGAGAAAAAAATAGATGAACTAGATGAATTATATAAAAAAACAACTTTTATTGTAAATCTGATAACTTTGCCTTTCATGATAATTATTATGATCTTTGCAGATGAAATATTAATCCTTTTTGATAAGTCAGGCGATTTATTAGCATATAAACCGTATTTATTCGGTTTAATGATTGCCAGAATGATATCTTTATTCGCAGGGAGCTCAGGTACATTTATGATTATGGCAGGACTAGAAAAAAAGGAACTTAAATTACAAACTATAAAGGCAATATTAATAAGTATTTTGGCAATAATTTTAGTTATGAGATTTGAATTGGTTGCAATTGTTTCATTATTTATAGGATTTATGTTATTCATTAATATTTCACAACTAATTTACATAAAACGTAATGTTAAGATATCTCCATTTAGCTCAGATTTATTAAAATTAATCCTTTTAACAATTCCATTGCTTTATTTTTCTATCATAACTAATTATAATTTTAGTGTTTTAGAAATTATACTAACACCTGTTCTGATATATTTGTTATTCTTTGTATTATTTATTAAACAAATAAAGGATATAGTAAAGATGGTAAGATGATAAAGTGGCTAATTAAATATGGGGCGGTAATATTTCTGTTTAATACAGTACTTTTATCAATAAAGAGCACATTCGATTTGGGCAACCAAATTTTCCTAGCTATAATGGGAATATTTACTATTTTCTTATTAATAAATCCAAAGCAGATAAAGATAGTGATTTTTCATAAAGCTTTTTCATTTCTATTGATTATTAACAGTCTAAACTTACTGTATTTTATATTGTTTCATTCAGTTTCTGATATTGAAGCCATAAAATATTTACTTGCTAGAGCAATGCAGTTCACAATTATCTCTATTTCAATATATTTTCATTTTGATTATTATAAAACACAATTTTTAAATCATATTGCTAGTTTAGTCTTATTTATTGTAATTTTAAGTTTATTATTTTATCCTAATGTTTTCTCTGGGAGGTACGAGGGCATTATCTGGAATTCAAATATGTTAGCATCATTTATTGTTATTGCTTTTTCAATATTATTGCTAAAAAATAATGATATAAGTTTAAGAGATTATATACTCTTATTTTTTTTATTAGTTATTGCTTTGGCAACAGGCTCAAGAGGTGCTTTAGTTGGTATTGCAATTTGCATTGGATTAAAGTACGGCTTTAGCTTAAGAAATATTGTATATACACTAGTAGCTTTTTCAATCTACTTTATCGTTTCAAGTATTAATCTAGAAACTAGTTTAAATAGGTTTGCAGAACAAAGTATTTTTAACGATAGGATTGAACAAGCTTTTTTTGCAATTGAGAATATTAATAACAGTTTATTTTCAGGATATGGATTAAATGAATACTCTGGCCTACCAAAAGATATAAGTTTACCAAACAGATTTAAAGGGCAAATAATGACATCACATAATGGGTATCTTTCTATTTTTTTACAATATGGAGTTGTGTTTGGGGGATTGATACTAGGGTTAATATTTGTTAAAGCATTTCAGATAATTTCATTCTTTAGGGTTAGTAATAATACAGAAAAAGTATTTATCTTTATTATAATCTATGCGTTCGTATCTTCAATTTATGAAACATTAATTACGGGAATTAATGAATTTCATACTATCCTTTTTTGGTTCTCTTTAGCTTTCCTTTCTTATTCAAAGTTTAAAAAAGAGCATGAAAATTAAAGTATTTAATAATAAAGAAGATGTCCTACTTTTAAAAGTGGATTGGGAAGCACTTTTTGATAAAGGAAACTATTCTTTTTTTCAATCTTTTACCTATTGCTATAATTCGATTTTAAAGCAATCTAAACCATTTATTATTTGTTACTATGAAGATGGAAAATTAGTTGAAATATGGCCTCTAGAGTTGAAAAAAAATAAACTTATATTTATTAATGATACTCATGCGGATTTCTGTGATATTATATCTGAAACAGATTCATTAACAGTTGTAGATTTTCTTAAAGAAAATAAGTTAGCAAGCCTATTAAGATTAAAAAACCTAGAAAAAGAAAGTATTGCTATTAAGAAGACAGATAGTATAAAAGTTAAAGATGTTTCATTTAGTCTAAATTATTCATTACTTAAACTTGGAAAATCTGATAATTTTCCTTCTAATTTTAATCACTTTGTCTATCGACAAAAAAGGCGGTTAAAACGAATTCTTAAGAAGTACAATTACAATACTGTACTTTATGAAATTGAAAGTTCTAACTTTCCTATTGAGAAGATAAAAAAACTTAGAATACAAATGATTGAATTAGAAATTAGAAATCATAAGTTTCTAGATGATGATTTAATTTCACTGACTGAAAATCTTTATAAGTCAGGAAGTTTAGTTGTTAATGAAGTTGAAGTGGAGAATAATACAACAGCAATTTCATTGATCTTTAAAAAAGATTATTCTTATTCTTTTTGGATAGATTTGTTTAATGACCAACAGATGATGAATTTAGTAAGTAATACTGCTTTTATTAAAGAAATTACTAAGGAAAATTCTGCTACATTCAATTTTGGAAGAGGGGATTATAGTTATAAAATTCAGAATTTTGGACCTGAAGTTATTCCGTTATTTGAATTAAATACCTACTGTACAGAAGCTGAAAAATACTTATCTTTATTTTTAAAATCAGTTAAATTAGTTTTAAAGAAACTTTATAAAAAATTTAGATGAAAATATTCTGTTATTTTGTTGAGCCAGCATCTTATACGCTAGATTTAGCAAAGAATGTTTATGATAAAAATAAAATTGATTATTGTTTTATCAAATCTAAATCTTTAGTTAAATCTGATTCAAAATCTAATAAAGAAATGCTAAGTGAGATGTCTATTTTTGATAAGATTAGGTTTATTATAAAGATATTTAAAGAAAATAATATGATTATTGTAAATGGCTATAATAACTATCCTTTTATACTAACCTTTATTTTAAATATTTTTTCTTGTAATAAAAGGTTTGTTGCAACAGAATCAGATACTCAATTGCAAATCCCTGCTAATCCAATAAAGAAATTTATTAAGTGGATTTATTTGTCAATAATCTTTAGAAACAAATATGTTTTAGGTTTTTCTGGAGGGAACGACTCGCATAAAGACCTTTTTAGGTGCTATGGAATGGAAGATAAAAGGATATTTTTAATGCCTATGATGGTCGATAATTCTAAATTTTATCAAAAAAATAAAGTTCTTCCAGAAGTTTTCTATTTTCTTTATGTTGGAAGACTTCTAAAACATAAAAATGTTGAAGAACTTATTAAAGTATTTAAATCAAGATTTAGCACTTTAAATGCTGAACTCAGGATAGTTGGAGACGGAGAGGAAGAAGAATATTTGAGAGATAAGTATCAATCAGAAAAAGTAAAGTTTTTAGGAAAGAAATTTACAGAAGATCTTATTGAAGAATTTCAGAAAGCATCATGTTTTGTTTGTCCTTCAATATTTGAGCCATGGGGATTGGTTGTAAATGAAGCATTATCAGCAGGAGTACCTGTAATTGCAACTAAAGAGGTTGGAGCTACATTTGACTTAATAAATGGAAAAGATACAGGCTATGTAGCAGCTAATATGACTGAGTTTGGAGAGTATATGGTAGATGCATTTGATAATCCTAAAAAGCTACAAGTGTTCTCTAAAAATGGATCTGATTTGATGCAAAATAAATGGAATTATGATTTTTATAATACTTGCTTAAATAAATCAATAGATAAAGTTAAAAAATGGCACTAAGTACAAGAATAAGAATTTCAATAGTCAGTTTTGCTTCTCTTTTTTATTTTAAGAAAAGGAGTAAGGTTATTTTTTATCATGATATTCATTCTGATAAAAAGTATACTGAAATGTCAACTCCAATTGAGGTCTTTAAAAATCATATACAAATTATCTTAGAAAATGGCTATGAGATTGTTGCTGAAATCACTAAGCCTATTGGACAAATAGAGATTTGTTTTGATGATGCATTCCTAGGGTTATTTGAAAATATCGAATTGATAAAAAAACTAAAAATTCCAATACAATTATTTGTGATTACTTCATACTTAAACAAAAAGAATCATATTAACAAAGAACAGTTGATTGAATTGAATTATGATTCTCTTTTTATAATATCTTCCCATACTAAGTCACATAAAATATTAAATGATATTTCTGAAGATGAGATTAGAGCAGAGTTGAAAGATTCTAAATCTGAATTAGAAGGGCTTTTAGGTTGTGAAGTATCTGCAATTTGTTTTCCCGAGGGTAAATTTAATCATAGAGTTGTTCAAATAGCTAATTCCTTAGATTATAAAAAGCAGTACTCATGTTTACCTGGATTTTATTACAATGAAGTTTTCCCTTCAGTAAAAGGAAGGAGTTTAGTACAGTTTGCAAATAAAACTGAGTTTGAATCAATTTTAAAAGGTGGGGATCATTTATTGTCATTTTGGTATAAATATAAATATTATAAAAAATGAGAATATGTTTAGTTTCCTCTTCATTTTACCCTGCAACTTTTTATGGTGGTCCCGTATCAGCTACATGGGATTTATCTAAGAAATTAGCTGAAAATGATGTAGAAATGTATGTTTCAACAACTAACGCAAATGGATTAAATAGATTAGAAGTTGAAACCAATAGATACTTGAGAAAACAAGATAATTTATTTGTAAAATATTATCATGAAGAGTTGATCAATAATTTTTCACTTTCTTTTTTATTTGGCATTTATAATGATATTAAAAAATCAGATGTGGTTTATATTCAATACCTTTTTCATTACACAGCAATCTTCTCATTAATTTTTAGTGTATTTCAAAGGAAAAAAATAATTGTTTGCCCAAGAGGAAGTTTAGGAGAATGGGGGTTACAATTTAAAAGGAAAAATTTAAAGAAATTATGGCTATTTATATTTGTGAACCCATTTATAAAAAATGTAATTTTTCAAGCATCATCATATATTGAAAAGAAAGATGTTCTAAAAAAATATCCTAATGCAAAGGTTGAAATTATAAATGATGGAGTCGATTTCTCTGCCTTTCAAAATGCTGAAAAGAAATCGCGAATAGAAATAGTAAAAAAGCATACTAAGATAGATTTTGATGAAATTTCAAACATCTTCTTTTCTATGGGTAGGCTACATAAAATTAAACAGTTTGATGTTTTAATAAATGCATTTGAAATCTATTTAGAAAAAGATAAAAATGCTAAACTAATTATAGCAGGAGGGGATGATGGAATGGGAGATCAACTAGAACAACAAATATTAGAATTAAAACTTAATAACTCAGTTTTTTTAATAGGAGAAGTAGACTTTAGATACAAAAAAATACTCTTGTCAAATTGTGACTATTTTGTTTTAGCATCTGAATTTGAAAGTTTTGGAATTGTAATTACTGAGGCACTAGCTTGTGGGAGGCCCTGTTTGGTTTCAAACAAAACTCCTTGGAAGCATTTAGAAATGAATAATTGTGGTATTTTTGTCGATAACGAAAAGGAAAGTTTTGCTACTGGTTTCTCAGATTTAATAAATAAAGATTTTGATAGTAATAAAATAAAAAACTATCTAAAATCTAATTATGATTGGGGAATAATTGTAAGTATATTTTTAAAAATAATTAAAAACAAGTAGATGTATATTTTAGGAATTAATGCATATCATGGTGATTCTTCCGCTTGTCTGTTAAAAGATGGTGTAGTATTATGTGCTTCTGAGGAAGAAAAATTCAGAAGAATTAAGCATTGGGCAGGCTTTCCTACAGAAGCTATTAAATTTTGTTTGGAAGATGAAGGGATTTCTATTCATGATATAGATCATGTAACAATTTCAAGAGATCCTAAGGCTAATTTTTCAAGAAAAATTATTCATACACTTAAAAATTCAATTAGCACTTCTACTATTTGGGATAGATTAATTAACGCAAAAAAGGTTAGTTCTATTAAAGGTGAATTAGCAAAATTATTTGAGCTTCCAGAATCTGATATTAAAGCAACTATTCATAATATTGAACACCATAGAAGTCATATCGCTTCTTCTTTCTTTGCTTCTAGATTTGAAAAATCAGCTGTTTTATCTATTGATGGATTTGGAGATTTCACTTCTACTATGTCTGCAATTGGCAATGGTAACAAATTTGAAGTTCTGGATGAAGTAAACTACCCACATTCACTTGGTGTTTTTTACACAACTGTTACTCAGTTTTTAGGTTTTCCTAATTATGGAGATGAATATAAAGTAATGGGATTAGCTCCTTATGGTGAGGCAAAATATTTGAAAGAACTTGAACAAATTCTTGAAATGACAGATGATGGATTTTTCAAGCTAAATAAGACGTATTTCAAGCATTTTAAAAAAGGTGTTGCTATGGATTGGGAAGGAGGAAGCCCAACAATTGAACCGTTATTTACTGATGAATGGTGTAAACTCTTAGGAAAATATAGGGTTAAAGGTGATAAATTAGAGCAATGGCATATTGATTTAGCAACTTCAGTGCAGAGATTTACTGAAAAGGTGATTTTCCACATGCTTAATCACTTACATAAGAAAACAGGTGCTGAAAATATTTGTATTACTGGTGGAGTGGCTCATAATTCAGTTGCAATTGGTAAGATCTTAGAAAACACTTCTTTTAAGAATATTTATATTCCCTCAGCAGGTCATGATGGAGGAACGTGTGTAGGTTCTGCATTGTACCTACATAATCAAATCTTAGGAAAAGAAAGACTTCCGGAAATTACTACAGCATATTTTGGAAGAAAATCAAATCAAGATGAAATTACAGCTGTATTAGAAAGAGCAGAAGTAAGGTATACAGTTTATTCTGATGAGGAATTGTTTGAGAAAGTATCAAATAAATTAGTTGAAGGAGGAATAATAGGGTGGTTTCAAGGTAGAACAGAGTTTGGGCCCAGAGCCCTTGGACATAGATCAATAATTGTTGATCCAAGAAGATCAGATGCTAAAGATTTACTTAATGATAAAATTAAAAGAAGAGAAAGTTTTAGACCATTTGCTCCTTCAATCTTAAAGGAAGCTGTTGAAGATTATTTTGTGCAATCTGACAATGTTCCTTTTATGGAAAAAGTATTTAATATTAAAGAAGAAAAACATAAAGAGATACCTGCAGTTACTCATGTTGATGGAACTGGAAGGCTACAATCTGTTGATAAGAATATTTCTCCTAGGTACCATAAACTAATAAGTAAATTTGCAGAAAAATCTGGTGTTCCAATTTTATTAAACACATCATTTAACGAAAATGAGCCAATTGTAAATAAACCTGAGGAGGCTTTAGATTGTTTTTTAAGAACTAAAATAGATATGTTAGTAATGGAAAATGTAATAGTTGAACGTTAAGTGATTAAAAACCCAAAAATATCTATTATCACAGTATCTTACAATAGTCAGTGTACAATAAAACATACTATTGATAGTTTCAGTTCACAGACTTATAAAAATAAAGAATACATTTTGATTGATGGAGCTTCAAAGGATTGGACTTTAGATATTTTAGATTTTAAAAAAGATGAAATCGATAACTTTGTTTCGGAACCAGATAGTGGTATTTATGATGCTATGAATAAGGGCATAAAAGCTGCTAATGGGGATATTGTTGGTATTCTAAATTCTGATGATTTTTATTACAATCAAGATGTGCTCTCAAAAGTTGCAAAAGTTTTTAAAGATACAGATTGTGATTGTTTATATGGTGATTTAGTTTTTGTAAATAAAGTAAATGCTAGAAAAATTGTCAGATACTGGAAGTCAGGAAAATTTGAAAAAAACCTTATAAAAAAGGGATGGATGCTGCCTCACCCAACTTTTTTTGTAAAAAAAGAAATTTACCAAAAATATGGATTATATAATACAAGACTAAAAAGTGCTGCTGACTATGAAATGATTTTACGATTATTACATAAAGAAAAAATAACTGTAGAATATATTCCAGAAATTTTAATAAAAATGAGAATGGGAGGTGAGAGTAATGCATCAATATGGAATAGGTTAAAAGGTAATATTGAAGATAATATTGCTTGGGACTTAAATGGACTTAAAAAGCCCCCTTTTATTCGTTTTCTAAAACCTTTCAGAAAGATTTTTCAATTTTTTCGTAAGCCAAAGTTTTTAAATTGAAAGTTTTAATAATTGATAATCATGACTCTTTTACATATAACCTAAAACATTATGTGCAGCAATTCTATGAAGATGTTGATGTTTTAAGGGCTTCAGATATTAATATTGAATCTATTTCAGAATACAATAAAGTTATACTTTCTCCAGGTCCTGGGTTGCCAGAAGAGCACCCAATTCTAAATCAAGTTTTAGTTAAATACTATCAGAATAAATCTATTTTAGGGATTTGTCTTGGTCAACAATCAATTGCTGAGTTTTTTGGAGCAACACTTTATAATTTATCAGAAGTAAAGCATGGTGTTTCCTCTGAAATTATTCATTATAATAATTCTAAAGTGTTTAATGACCTTCCCTCAAACTTTAAAGTTGGTCATTATCATTCATGGGCAGTTTCTAAAGAAAATTTTCCTAATGTATTGATTGTTACTTCCGAGAATATTGAAGGAAAAATAATGTCAATAAAACATAAAGAATTTGATATTACTGGTCTGCAATTTCATCCTGAGTCAATATTGACTGATAATGGTTTGAAAATGATTGAAAATTGGCTAACTAATTAATCGTACTCTGGAGTAAACCAATCTCTTTTCTTTTCATATTTTAAGTCTCTTAATGCAGCTGATTTTACTCGAATAGTAAGAGTGTAGCTTTGATGAAACCCAATTGGAATCCAATTAAAAAGCAATTCCCAACAATGCAAATCTCTATAAATATCTACAGATGAGTAAGTCAGTTCTTTTTCATCAAAATCATAACCAGATCTAAAACCAATTTTCCATTTTTTGGTGATCTTTATATTTCCTGAAAAAGTTAAAGACTGAGTCGTATCAGCAAAGGCAGATGACTGATGACCTTTGTTATAATTTAAAGAGTAATTTGCATTTAAATTCCATGGAACTGAGTAGAAGTCTCTATTTTCTGCATCATCTTCTTTCTCACTTTCGTCATTGTCTTTTTTATCGGATTGGAAACTTTTATCATTTACATTTATACCAATAGAAGTTGTAAAGGATTTTAACCTTGCAAGTCTGTTGTTAGTTGCAATTTCAAATTGATTTATTCTATTATTTTTGCTTTGATTTGGAAGGTATGGGTCGTAATCACTAGAAAAGGTAATGTCAAAAATATTAAATAATTTTGTTCTTGCATTTAGTCTGATATTACTCATATTTAAAGAGTCAGCAAAGATATTATATGAGGAGTTCAAACTTAAACTCTCTAATAATTTAATCTTTTTAAAAGTTTCAACTGAATCTTTTTTATTCCTAACTTTCATTTCTAGAATATTTCCGATTCCAAAACTTATATTCCCGCTTTTTCTACTTCCAGGAGTTCCGTATAATCCATCTTTCATGATAGAGTAAGTTTCCGTATTGCCTTCAGTATCTTTCTGTACAGTTTTATAATATCCATATTTTTCCTCAGAAAAATCTGGAGTATATCTAAAAGATAAATTTGGACTGATTACGTGTCTTATTACAGCTATCTTACTTTTTTTAAACTGAACTAAACCGTAAATTTTAGTATTTAATCCAGCTGATAAATTATAATCATGAGCTCTAGTAAATTTATTAATTGTATCAATTATTATATTAGCTATATTTGAATCCCAACTTTTATTGATTTGTGATAAATACCACCTTTCTGATAAATTAAAACTAGGGGTAAGTGTAAAGTGTTTTAACACTTTTATTGAGGTAGAAACAGGAATAGTATGCTTCATTCCATTTTTGAATTTAGAATACGAATCACTAGTAAATAGAAGAGAATCTGAAGTTGAAATAGTGTTTTTAGTACTCATATTATATTTAATCGTAATCTTGTCGTACCACTGAGTTTTTGCTTTATTCCCAATTCCTTTAAAAGGATAAATTCTTTTTGAGCTTAGTCCAATATCAGGAATAGTTAAATTTACTTGATTAGTAGAAGTGTTTTGGCTGTGCCTTAAGTTAAAATTTAGATTATTAATAATTGCTCCTTCCCATCTTTTTGATAAATTGATACTAGATGACATGGTGTTTTTAAGGTAATCATTAGCATTGTAGGAATTGTTTCTGTAGTAAGTGCTAGTTCCAGCCTCTACATTTGCTGAAAAACTTAAAGAAGGATTAGCTTTTTGGTCTTGCTTGTGTTTCCATTTAATGTTGAAATCTTTCTTTTCGCTATAATCAGGAAACCCTAATTCGCTATTTATCATTTTCCCAAAACTTAAATTCAGATTTCCATTGTATTTATATCTATTCTTATACCTCAAACTAGATTTGAAATTCCAACTTCCTTTGGTATACACATCACTCTTTAAGGTAAGATCTAGTTTATCACTAAGAGTAAAATAATAACCACCATCTTTTAAGAAAAAACCTTGATTTTGTGATTCTCCATATGATGGAATAATTAAACCAGAACTCTTTTTATCATTATTTGGAAAATAACCAAATGGAAAAATTAGGGGAGTAGGGATGCCAAAAAAAGTTAGGTAAGCAGGTCCCGTAATAATTTTTTTACCAGGTATGATTTTAATCCTATTTGCTCTAATTGAAAAATGTGGTTTTTCAGCATCACAAGTAGTGTAATCTCCTTTGTTTAAGAAGAAAATATCATCATCCACTTTCTTTACAGTTTTACCTAAAATATACCCTTCACCTTCTTTAGATGATATCTTTTTAACGCTACATTTTTTAGTTTTAAAATTGTAAGTCATCTCATGAGCTTTAAAACTTTCGTTACCTTCTTTAAATACCGGGTGTCCTATTTTGTTGCCTAAAGAATCAGCAGTAGTGCATGCATAGATTGTATTTTTATTCCAATCAATCTCGATATATGATGCTGTAATTATTGTTTTTTGATATTCAATTTTTGCATTTCCATATAAAAATGCTTTTTTTCCATCAATACTTAGTTTTAAAGAATCCTCAGCATATTGTTTTATTTCATCATCAAAAAAAGTAGTTTTCTCTTCAATTGTATCAGAAAGTACAGGAATAATATTCGCTAATAAATTATTACAAAAAGCTGTTAATAAGAATAGGAATAGAAATATTTTAATGGCTTTAAGCTTCAATCTAAGTAGTATATTTGTATAATAGTAACAGTATAAAATCGTGTCAAAAATAATTAATTTATATCATATATTTTCTAGAAACGCACTTGGCTTACTTTTATTGGCTGCTTTATTTGTAAATCCCTTATTTGCTGATGATAAAAAGAAAAAAAATAATACAATAAGAACTATAGTAATTGATCCAGGACATGGTGGAAAGGATTCAGGTACTATGGGTACAAAGCGGTATACGCAATATGAAAAGCATATTGCTTTGGATATTTCACTAAAATTAGGAAACTATATCAAAGAAGCTTTTCCTGATATTGAAATTATCTATACAAGAAAAACTGATGTTTTTTTAGAATTATGGGAGAGAACAGAATTGGCAAATGAAAAAAATGCTGATTTGTTTATTTCTGTACACTGTGATGGTTTTACTAATCCTAATCCATCAGGGGCAAGTGTTTTTGTTATGGGGATGAGTAAATTAAAAGCTAATATGGATGTAGCCATGAGAGAGAATTCTGTAATGTATTTGGAAGACAATTTTAAAGAGAAATATGATGGTTTTGATCCAAAGTCTCCTGAAAGTTATATTGTTTTTTCATTAATGCAAAATACTTTTCTTGACCAAAGCATTTCTATTGCAGAAAAAATTGAAGATGAGTTTGCTAATAGAGCGAAACGAAAAAGTAGAGGAGTGAAGCAAGCTCCTTTTTATGTAATTAGCAGGGTTAATATGCCTTCTATCCTTATTGAAGCAGGATTTTTAACAAATCCAAAAGAGGAAGATTTTTTGAATACTGAATTAGGAAAAGACCATATTGCATCAGCTATTTTTAGAGGTTTTAGAAGCTATAAAGAAAGTGTAGATGGTTCAAATATTAGTGAACTTGATAAGTCAGCAGTTAAAGAAAAAGAAATCATAAAAATACCGACACCTAAAAAAGAAATTACTACTGATAAAGTGGTGTATAAGGTGCAGATAGGCACATACTTAAAGTCTATGTTATCTGATAAATCTTTTATGAATTTGAATGCTTATGAGGAAATAATAAACGGGACGTATAAATATTATGTTGGCAATGCATATAATAAAGTAAGTGCAGATAATGTAAAGATTAAAATGCGTGAAAAAGGTTTTAAAGGTGCATTTGTTGTAGCTTTTTATCAAGATAAAAGGATTTCTATGCAAGAAGCCTTAGATTTGCAAACGAAAAATAAATAATCATGAATAAAGAATTAAAGATTGGCTTAGTTGCAATAATTACAATTGGAGCTCTATTTATTGGGGTTAATTATCTTAAAGGATTAAATATTTTAAGTTCAAGCAGAACCTATTATGCACAATATGAAAATATCGGAGGCTTACAAGTTGGAAGTTCTGTTTTAGTTAATGGTTATAAAGTTGGGGCGGTAAGTGATATTGACTTGTTAATTGAAAATAATCAGCAACTTTTGGTTACTATTAGTATTGAAAAAGAATTTGCTATGCCTTCCAATACTGTATGTAAGATTGTAAACCAGGATTTGATGGGTACAAAAGGAATTTCTTTATTACTAGGTGATGCAACTGATTTTCTTGAAGTAGGAGATACCTTAAATGGGGGTGTTGAAGGCACTTTACAAGATGAAGTAAATGCTCAAATTTTACCACTAAAGAATAAAGCAGAACAATTAATAGGTTCAATGGATTCTGTTATGATGATTGTTACGGCTGTATTGAATAAAGATACAAGAGAGAGCTTAAGGAATAGTTTACAAAGTTTAGATAAAACTTTTTTATTGATGACTGAAACAATGATAAAAGTAGATAGTATGGTAGCTGTAAATGATGATAGGATAACTAAAGTAGTTCGAAATTTAGAGTCCATAACTAGTAATTTAGAAAGTAGCAATGGAGATATTAAAAATATATTGACTAATTTTTCTACTCTTTCTGATTCATTAACAAAAGCTGATATCGCATCAGTTTTGAAGAATATAAGCTCTATTACTACTAAAATAAATAATGGTGAAGGAAGTATAGGTTTATTGCTTAAAGATGATAATATATATGATAATTTTGAAAAATCTACTCGTGAGCTAGCTGAGCTATTGGAAGATATTAAAAGGCATCCAAGTAGGTATGTTAATTTTTCAATTATAGGTGGTGGAAAACCTTATGTAGAGCCAAAAATAAAATAAAATGGAAATTTCAAATGTTATATTCTTAGTAGTATTTCTTGTCACATTTGGTTTTTTTATCAGAAACCTGAATAGAATTATAACTAATATAAAATTAGGTAGAGATATTAATAGATCGGATAGGCCAACTGTTAGATGGAAAAATATGTTTCGTGTAGCAATGGGTCAGTCCAAAATGACAAGAAGGCCAGTTGCAGGTGTGTTGCATATTATTGTTTATTTAGGATTTTTAATAATCAATATTGAAGTGATTGAAATTGTTGTTGACGGTATTTTTGGTTCTCACAGGTTTCTTTCTACAGTATTACCAATCGGATTATATAACTTTCTTATTGGTTCATTCGAGATACTTGCTATCTTAGTTTTAGTGGCGTGTCTTATCTTTTTAATCAGAAGAAATGTGGTGCGTATTAAGCGTTTTTGGAGCAAGGAAATGACTGCATGGCCAAGAACAGATGCTAACCTTATTTTGGTTTTTGAGATATTATTGATGACTGCGTTTTTATTGATGAATGCAACTGACTCTATTTTATTATCAAGAGGAGATAGTCATTATACAGTTGCGTTTTCTACTCCTATTAGTCAATACTTTCAGTTTTTGTTTAGTGGTTTAGAAACTTCAACTTTAGTTCTTATTGAGCGATTTACTTGGTGGTTTCATATTATTGGAATTTTAGGATTTATGAATTATGTTCTTATTTCTAAACATTTGCATATTTTCTTTGCTTTCCCTAGTACTTACTTTGCAAACTTAAATCCTTTAGGGCAGTTTACTAATTTGGAGTCAGTTACTAATGAGGTGAAATTAATGATGGACCCTAATGCTGATCCTTATGCTGCACCACCAACTGATGCTCCTGCACCAGAATCTTTTGGAGCAAAAGATGCTACGGATTTGAATTGGGTACAATTACTAAACGCTTATAGTTGTACAGAGTGTGGAAGGTGTACAGATAATTGTCCCGCCAATCATACAGGGAAATTACTTTCTCCAAGAAAGATTATGATGGACACCAGAGACAGAATTACTGAGATAGCAGATAATAAAAGAAAAGGAGAGAAGGACACTAAAGCTTTATTGGGCGACTATATTACTGCAGAGGAATTATGGGCGTGTACAAGCTGTAATGCCTGTACAGATGCTTGTCCTATTGAGTTAGATCCTTTATCTATTATTATGGATATGAGAAGATATTTAGTAATGGAGCAGTCGGCAGCACCAACTGAATTGAATATGATGTTTACAAATGTAGAAAACAATGGAGCTCCTTGGCAATTCTCGGCAGCAGATAGATTAAATTGGAAAGATGAATAAATTAGTAGAAAAAAAAGTTGATGGGGAATTAATTTCTCCTGTATTACCAGATGATATAAAAAATTACCTGATTGATATTGATGGTACAATTTGTGATGACATACCTAATGAAGAGCCAGAAAGAATGGCGACTGCAGCATTGTATCCTGATGCTTTGGAAACTTTGAATAAATGGCATGAACAGGGGCACTATATTACCTTTTTCACATCTAGAGTTGAGGAGCATAGAGAGGTAACTGAAATTTGGTTAAAGGAAAATGGAATTAAATATCATTGGCTTTTAATGGGAAAACCTAGAGGTGGAAATTATCATTGGGTTGATAACCATATTGTGCGTGCTACTCGTTTTGATGGGAAGTTTACTGATTTAGTAGAGAAGGAAGTTTCTATTCAAGTTTTTAAAACAGAATAAAATGAGTGGATTACAAGTGAAAACAATGGCCGAATTGATGGATGAAGGAAAAGAAGCAGATATTCTTTTTTGGGTAGGAAGTGCAGGTAGTTTTGACGATAGAGCTAAGAAAATTACTCGTGCTTTTGTTCAGATTTTGAATAAGGCAGGAGTGAATTTTGGCGTTTTAGGTTCAGAAGAATCATCATCAGGAGATGCAGCAAAAAGAGGAGGAAATGAGTTTTTGTTCCAAATGCAGGCTATGATGAACATTGAAGTGATGAATTCCTACAATGTAAAGAGAATAGTTACTACTTGTCCGCATTCCTACAATACCCTAAAAAATGAATATAAAGGCTTGGGTGGTGATTATAAAGTACAACATCATACTGAGTTTATAGCTGAACTTTTAGCAGAAGGAAAACTAAAACTAACTGGAAATTTAGCAGGAACAAAGATTACTTATCACGATCCATGTTATTTAGGAAGAGCCAATAATGTTTATGATATTCCTAGGGAGTTGATTAAATCATTAGGAGTAGAGTTAGTTGAAATGAAAAGAAGTAAGAGACTTTCATTTTGTTGTGGGGCAGGAGGGGCTCAAATGTTTAAAGAACCAGAAAATGGAGATCAAGACATTAATATTAACCGTACGGAAGAGGCTTTAGCTTTGAATCCGGATATTATAGCCACTGGATGTCCTTTTTGTAATACTATGATGACTGATGGAGTGAAATCAGTAAATGAAGGGGCGGCTGAGGTACTAGACATTGCAGAGCTAATAGCAGCCAATATATAATGTTAGTGGATTTTAATACCATTTCAGATGAATCTCGTTTGTGGATATATGGTTCTGAATCTAAATTAACTGATTGGCAGCAGGAAGTTATCTTAAACAAGATTTCAGAATACCTTAAAACCTGGGATTATCACAATAACCCTTTAACTGCAGCAGTAACAATAAAAGAAGATCATTTCATAATTATTGCATTGGATGATTCTGAATTTGGAGTAGGAGGCTGTTCTATTGACTCTTTACAAAGGATTATTCAAGAATTAGAAAAAGAGCTTTCTATTTCTTTATTAAACCGCTTGAATATTTTTTGTAGAATAGATGATGTTATAAGATGTATTCCTTCTTTTAAATTGGGAGATCAAGCAAATAAAGGAACCTTATTTTACGACCTTACAATACAGAAAAAGGGTGATCTTTCTAATTGGTTAAAACTAGTAGAAGAGGGTTGGTGTGCTAATCTTATTCAATGATTATCTTCTTCTCTACTGTTCCGTCATCATAGATGTAAAGGAGAGGCTCATTCATTTTTCTTTTTGTTTCTCTTCCTAAGATATCAACTATCTTTTCTAATCTTCTGTTTGATGATGATGTAGGGATATT
>Ga0102886_1000366_pt1 | contig 20171 bp, 18 predicted proteins | sample Colrivmet1550A02_FD_84499 | JGI IMG/M metagenome (GOLD analysis project Ga0102886, IMG submission 84499) | Estuarine microbial communities from the Columbia River estuary - metaG 1550A-02 | ecosystem: Environmental > Aquatic > Marine > Intertidal zone > Estuary | place: USA: Columbia River... | reverse complement strand
ATTTTCGCCCATTTTGCTATCCGCATATTGAATCCTGGGTAATCAATAAAAATCAAACAATCAGGTTGATAAACTTCAATATCTTTTTTACAAAAGGATAAATTTTTGGTGATGGTTCTTAGGTTCATGACCACTTCAAAGAAACCCATAAAGGCCAATTCCTTATAATGCTTTACCAAAGTGCCTCCAACATTTTGCATTAGGTCACCACCCCAAAATCTAAATTCTGCGTTCGCATCTGTTTTTTTTAGGGCTTTCATAAGGTTTGCTGCATGCAAATCTCCTGAGGCTTCTCCAGCAATAATGTAATACTTCATTTATAATCTAATTAAAAAGGTTCCGAGAGCAATCAAAATTGTGGCTGCCAAAACGCCCCCAGCACGGGCATCTTGTTTTTTTCGAATAAAATAAAAGAAACTAAGTAAGTTTAAAATTGCACCCAAGCTGATAAGTTTTCCTAAAAAATTTTCAGATTGAGCAGTTTCTAAAACTTTAAAAACGGTATCCGAGCGTCCGGATAATTTACCCAAGACAATAGCTGCAGTAACGAGCCCAATTATATTTGCTACAAGGCCTATTGCAAAACCTTGAAAAACGTCTTTCTTATTCATTGAAATTCCATTTATTTAATTCTTGAATATAGTGATGTGCAGTTAAATCATAGTGCACAGGAACAACAGAAACAAATCCATTTTTTAGTGACCATTCATCGGTATCTTCTCCTTTGTCTAAATTGTTAAACTTACCAGTCAGCCAATAATAATCGCGTCCTAAAGGAGTTTGACGTTTGTCAAATTTTTCAATCCAATTCGCATTGGCTTGTCGGCACACGCGGATGCCTTTTATCTCTTTTTCTAAAAGTTTTGGAAAATTAACATTCAGAATAATTCCTTTTTGTAAACCTTGATTTAAAACCTGTAACGTGATGGTTTTAATAAACGATTCGATTTGACTAAAATCAGCCTCCCAATTGTAATCTAAAAGTGAAAATCCAACCGCAGGAATCCCTTCCATACCCGCTTCAATAGCGGCACTCATGGTTCCTGAATAAATGACATTCACAGAAGAATTTGATCCGTGATTTACTCCTGAGACACATAAATCTGGTTTGCGATCTAAAAGTTCATGTACCGCTAATTTGATACAATCTGCAGGGGTTCCTGATGTGCTGTATTCCTTCTGTGGCCCATTATCAATACGTTCTCTTTTGCAATATAAGGTATCATTAATGGTAATGGCGTGTCCCATAGCGCTTTGTGGACTGTCAGGCGCAACAACGATGACCTCTCCAATAGTATTCATAACCTTTATCAAGGTACGAATTCCTGGAGCTGTGATGCCATCATCATTGGTAACTAAAATCAAGGGTCTTTTTTGCATTTATACTACATTTAAGTTATTACAAAAGTAAGTAATTTGTAGCTTATTTGATGATTCGCGAAGCTTTAACAAAAAATTATTACCATTCCATAAGGTTGGCATAATTTTTTCTCATACTTTAGAATATTATTTATTACTCCTTAAAAAAGTTTATTCACATGAAGCGTAATACCAATATTTTTTTAGTCTCTATTCTTATAGCATTTGCATCTTGTAGTTTTACTTCGAAGTCCTTTGATGGTCTAGACAAGGATAAGCTTTTAATGCAATTGATTACTTATCTGTTAGAGGAAGGTCATTTTGCGCCTAAAGATATAAATGATACTTTTTCTGAAGGCGTTTATACAAGCTTTTTAAATCAAGTTGATCCCTTTAGAAATTATTTTTACCAGTCAGATATTAATGAATTTGAGCGCTTTAAAACAGAAATTGATAATGAAATCTTGAACCACGATGTTCATTTTTTTAATATAGTATACGAACGATTATTGATTCGAATTGAGGATTCAAAAAACGTTTACAATCAAGTTTTAGAGACACCGTTTGATTTCGATTTAGATGAAACATTTAATACCGATTACGAAAATAAATCTTATGCCATTTCAAAATCTGAAATGAAAGACAACTGGCGGAAACAACTCAAATTTTCGACGCTTTCAAATTACCACGATTTAGTTACCGATGAAAAAGAACCCAAAAAGTCAAATATTGAGTTAGAATTTGAAGCAAGAGCAGCTACCTTAAAATCTTTAAATGAAAGCGCTAGCTATATGGATGATTTAAGACGAGAGGACTGGTTGTCGGTGTATATCAATACGATTGCTGAGGAATTTGATCCACATACGTTTTATTTTGCTCCTACAGATAAAGATCGTTTTGACGCTCAAATGTCTGGTAAATACGAAGGGATTGGTGCGCGTCTCCAAAAACGAATGGATGAAATTAGTATAACAGAACTTATTTCTGGTGGTTCTGCATGGCGTCAAAACAAACTAGAAGTCGGAGATATCATATTAAAAGTTCGTCAAGAAGAAGAAATCGAAGCTGTGAATGTGGTGGGGATGCGATTGGATGATGCAGTTAAATTAATCAAAGGGCCAAAGGGAACAAATGTGATTTTAACACTTAAAAAAGTAGATGGCTCTGTAGAAGACTTAAGTATTCCAAGAGATGAAATTGAACTTGAAGAAACCTATGCCAAATCTACTATAGTAAAAAAAGAGGGCACTACGTTTGGTGTTATAAACCTTCCTAAATTTTATATTGATTTTGAAGATTCTAAAAGTAGAAATGCTGCAACTGACGTTAAAAAAGAAATTGAATTTTTGAAAGCGGAAGGCATGCAAGGATTGGTCTTGGATTTAAGGAATAATGGAGGAGGTTCATTAAAGACAGTTGTTGATATGGGAGGATTATTTATTAAAGAGGGACCCATAGTACAAGTTCGTTCCACAGGAGAAGAAAAAGAAGTTCTTAAAGACACAGATCGATCCATTGAATGGGATGGTCCACTAGTTATTTTGGTGAATGAATTATCTGCTTCTGCTTCGGAAATTTTAGCAGCAGCAATGCAAGATTACAAACGTGCAATTGTGATTGGAAGCAAACAAACTTATGGGAAGGGAACGGTTCAGAATATCGTTGATTTGAATCGTATGATTCGAAGTAACACCAACGGCGATATGGGGGCATTTAAATTTACAACTCAAAAGTATTACCGCATTAATGGGGGCTCTACTCAGCTAGAGGGTGTTAAAAGTGATGTAGTTGTTCCAGACCGTTATAGTTATATTGAAATCGGTGAGAAAGATCAAGAAAATCCACTTGAATGGGACGAAATTGCACCTGCAAATTATAATATATGGGAAAATACTTTTGATTATCAAACGACAATCAAAAACAGTAAAGAACGTATGGATACAAGCCCCGAAATTAAGCTTATTGATGACAATGCACGATGGATCAAAACCATGAGAGATCAATCCGTATATTCACTTAATTTTTCAAAATACTCTCAACACATTAAATTGAATGAAACCAAAGCAAAACGATTTGATGTCTTGTCTGAATACCAAACAAATTTAACATTTAAATCATTGCCATATGAGCGTCCTTTGATGGAGCAAGATTCTGTTTTCAAAATTAATAGAACACGTTGGTACGAGAATTTAAGTAAGGATATTTATATGGAAGAAGCGATTAATGTGTTAAGTGATTTAAATAACTCCCATAATACCAGTAAATTAGCACAGGTAAAAGAGTAATAAAGCATGCAAAAACAAGGATTAACAACATTAGCTATCCAGAAATTCAGTAAAAGTTTTTGGGGTGTTTTTAGTCTTTGGTTTATTATTTTTTTGGGGTTTATTTCTGTTTTTGCTTATGTTTTAGCGCCTGATGATTCTCAGTACGCGAATCAAATGCATTTGTCTATTCACTCCAAACAACCAGGGTTCACAGTTGAAATGCTTGTCATTCCAAATACGCTGACAAGGGATCAAAACTTTTTAAACCGTATTTTTTTTGGAAGAAAAAACCCTCCTTTGGAAATTCCTATCTCAAATTTTCAATCTAATAAACAACAAATTAAATATATTGAATATGCCTCAGAAGGGTTCGAAGGTTTAGAGAAAACGATTCATATTCCTTCAGATGCTGAAGCTTCATTACCCCCCTACGTCACCCAGAAAACATTTTATTTTGGAACCGATAAGTATGGGCGTGATCTTTTAAGTCGTATTCTTGTAGGAGCAAGAATTTCATTTTCGATTGGCTTCGTAGCAGTTTTTATTTCTCTTATTATTGGAATTTTAATGGGAAGTATTGCAGGCTATTTTGGAGGTAAATGGGATAAATTTATCATGTGGATTATTAATGTGACTTGGTCAATTCCTACGCTACTTTTGGTTATTGCCATTACCTTAGCTTTAGGAAAAGGGTTTTGGCAAGTTTTTATTGCAGTTGGTCTCACTATGTGGGTTGAAGTGGCTAGAATTGTAAGAGGTCAGGTAATGAGTGTCAGAGAAATGCAGTATGTCACAGCAGCTCGTGCACTAGGTTACACCGATTTAAGAATTATATTAAAACACATTTTGCCAAATATTCTAGCCCCAGTCATTGTAATATCGGCGGGTAATTTTGCGGCGGCTATACTCATCGAAAGTGGACTTAGTTTTTTAGGTATTGGTGCACAGCCCCCAATGTCTAGCTGGGGAGCGATGATCAAAGATCATTATAACTATATCATTTTAGGAAAACCGTATTTAGCACTTATTCCTGGATTGTGTATCATGAGTCTGGTGATGGCTTTTATGCTAATAGGAAACTCTCTGAGAGATGCCTTGGATGTTAGAGTCTAAAATTATTTTTTTGGAGGGTATTCCTCTAAAATTGATCTTACAAATGTATTTATGCGTTCGTCTTTATACTTCACGCTCGTTGTTAAATTTCCCCGTCCAATTCCTTGCCAAATGAGTTCTTTCCGTTTTGTGTCAATCAAATCAATATATAAGGTCCCTTGAGTCGAATTTGAAACATTATATTGTGTTCCAAAATAAGGACCTCGAGCCCACCCCCAACCATAACCAAAAGTATTAAAGTTATTGTTATAGATATTAATTTGTTGCTTTTCTTTTGTAAAAAAGTTAACTAATAAGTCAGGATTATCTGATTTTGTGAAGCCTTTTTCAAGCAGTGCTGTTTCAATTGCACGTAAAACACGACGTTTATCTAAATCGCTAATTTCTACACGATCTACACCTTCTTTATGGAATCCAAATGTTTTATAAGTTTCAAAGGGTGCTACTTTATCATAATCTGCGATAACACGCACCGATTGACAAGAAGTTAAAAAGAAGATTGCAATTACAAAAGAGAGTGTTTTTGTTTTCATATGTTTAATATTATAGATTTTTCAAAAGATCTTCATCAACAATGTTTGGGATCGTTATTTTTAAAAGCGGTTCAGTTTTCATTGCACGTTCAATTGCAAATATAGCACCTTTGTTTCGACCCCAATTACGTCTAGCGATACCATTATTAACATCCCAAAATAACATTGATTTTAGACGTCTTTCTGATTCTGAACTACCATCAATAACCATACCAAAACCACCATTTATGACTTCGCCCCAGCCAACACCACCACCATTATGAATACTCACCCAGGTAGCCCCTCTAAAGCTATCTCCAATCACATTTTGAATGGCCATGTCTGCCGTAAATTGAGAGCCATCATAAATATTACTCGTTTCTCTATAAGGAGAGTCCGTTCCAGAAACATCGTGATGATCACGCCCTAATATAACCGTGCCAATTTCTTTATTAGCAATGGCCGTATTAAAGGCTTCTGCAATTTTCATACGACCTTCGGCATCCGCATATAATATTCTTGCCTGTGATCCGACCACTAGTTTATGGACCTGTGCTCCTTTAATCCACTGAATATTATCCGTCATTTGTTGTTGAATCTCTTTTGGAGCTTCCGTCTTAAGCTCCTCTAAAACCTTACAGGCGATGGCATCCGTTTTTGCGAGATCTTCTGGAGTTCCAGAAGCACATACCCACCTAAAGGGGCCAAATCCGTAATCAAAACACATTGGTCCCATAATGTCCTGAACATAACTAGGGTACTTAAAATCAATCCCATTTTTGGCCATAATATCTGCTCCTGCTCGCGAAGCTTCTAATAAAAATGCATTTCCATAATCAAAAAAATAAGTACCCTTATCGGTGTGTTTTTGTACAATCGCTGCATGGCGTCTTAAAGATGTTTTCACCTTTTCTTTGAACAGTTCAGGATGGGTTCCCATAAGGGTATTGGCTTCTTCATAACTTATTCCTGCGGGATAATATCCTCCAGCCCACGGATTGTGTAGGGACGTTTGATCGCTTCCTAAATCTACATGAATATTAGAATTGTAAAATGTTTCCCATACATCAATTACATTTCCTAAATATGCAATTGAAACAATTTCTTTATCGTTTTTAGCTTTACGAACACGATGTACAAGTACTTCTAAATCTGTAAAAACTTCATCTACCCATCCTTGTGAATGCCGCGTGTAAATTGCTTTTTCATTCACTTCAGCACAAACGGTAATACAACCTGCAATATTTCCTGCTTTTGGTTGTGCACCACTCATACCTCCTAGGCCTGCTGTTAAAAAAATATTTCCTAATGGAGATTTTTTAATTTTTCTAAAGGCGTTAAGCACTGTTATTGTAGTGCCATGAACAATCCCTTGTGGACCAATATACATATAACTCCCAGCAGTCATTTGTCCATATTGAGATACGCCTAAGGCGTTAAATTTCTCCCAATCATCGGGCTTCGAATAGTTAGGAATCATCATGCCATTGGTAACAACCACTCTTGGTGCTTCAGAGTGAGACGGAAATAATCCCATAGGATGTCCTGAATACATGACCAGTGTTTGGTTGTCGGTCATTTGTGCCAAATACTGCATCGTTAGTCGGTATTGCGCCCAATTTGAAAATACGCTGCCATTACCTCCATAAGTGATTAATTCGTGGGGGTGTTGTGCAATAGCATCATCTAAATTATTTTGAATCATTAACATGATGGCAGCGGCTTGTTTGCTCTTGGCAGGATAGTCGTCAATGGAACGCGCCACTATTTTATGGGTAGGGCGGAAGCGGTACATATAAATACGCCCATAAGTATCCAGTTCGTTTTTGAACTCTTCAATTAGAATTGTATGTTGTTTTTTGTCAAAATAACGCAACGCATTTTTCAAAGCCAATTTAGTTTCTTCAGCACTTAAAATCGATTTTCGTTTCGGGGCATGATTATAACTACTATCATACACACGTTTTGGTGGCAATGTTGCTGGAATTCCTTCTAATATTTCATCTTTAAATGTTAATTCTATTGCATTCATTTGGATAGATTTTGTGTGTTAGTTCGCGCATTATATCCATACGGACAATGTTTACATCCACTTTCACAGCAATGGCCGCGTTTGAGGTGGTATTGAGTCGTAAAACAACGGTATCCTTCAAGGGTGAGGTAATAGTCGCCATCTTCAATAGGGATGTGTTTTTTCATATGTAACAAAGATAATCTAAATTTTAGACACACAAATCTTTACTTATTTTTGATTTATTAGATTCATACTAAATACTATCTTTAAAGTATTTAGTATTTTTACGCTTCAGTCATTACACCAATGCTCTCTATCAAAACGTTAGAAAATATCCGTTTAAACACTCAAGTTTCATTGAAGCCTGATTATTTGATTCACCCAACGGTGTCGGGAAACAAATTCAGAAAGTTAAAATATAATTTACAAAAAGCACAATCTGAAAATTATAAAGGTATTGTCACTTTTGGTGGGGCATTTTCAAATCATATTGCAGCAACAGCAGCAGCGGGTCAGGCACTAAATATTCCTACGGTAGGAATTATTAGAGGCGAAGAGCTGGCTTCAAAAATTGAATTGAACTCAACTTTGAAATATGCAGAATCTTGTGGTATGCATTTAGAATTTGTTTCACGATCAGTATATAAACAAAAAATAAATTCTACGCATATAAAGGCACTTTTAGAAAACTTTAAAAATTTTTATAGCATTCCGGAAGGGGGTACAAATGCGTTGGCGGTCAAAGGATGTGAAGAAATACTAATGGGAAAAGACCATGATTTTGATATTATATGTTGTGCTGTTGGAACGGGCGGTACTATCGCAGGGATTATAAATTCGAGTTTGCCAACACAAAAAATTATTGGATTTCCAGCTCTTAATGGCGGTTTTTTAAACAAAGATATTTGTAAATTTGCTTCACAGTCTAATTGGGAATTGTGGGAAGCCTATCATTTTGGGGGCTATGCCAAAGTGGATTCTAAATTAATATCATTTATGAACCACTTTAAAGCCACTTACAAGATTCCTTTAGACCCTGTGTATACCGCTAAAATGATGTACGGTATTTTTGATGCGATTCAAACAGGCGAGATCCCCAAAGATGCTAAAGTTTTGGCGATTCACACAGGAGGATTACAAGGGATTGAAGGTATGAATTTAAGGTTGAAACAAAAACAATTAGAAGCAATATTATAGATATGAACCGCATTTTAATTTTGATTTTATTAGGGTTTTTAGCCACAAGTTGTGGTTCACGCCGAAAGGTGAAAGAACGCCCAAACCCTCCAAAAGTAGTGGTTGTGAAGACTTATAAAAAGAGCCCTGTAATTAATAATGCCATAGAATATATTGCGTATTTCAAACAAACTGCGATCAAAGAAATGCAGCTATTTGATATTCCAGCAAGTATTACTCTGGCACAAGGGATTTTAGAATCAGGTTCTGGAAAAGGGCGTTTGGCACGTTTAGCAAATAACCATTTTGGAATCAAATGTCATGATTGGACGGGTGAACGTATATACCACGACGATGATAAAGATCAAGAATGTTTTAGGAAATACTCCGATCCGAGTCAATCCTTTAGAGATCATTCGGAATTTTTAGCCTACCGTAAACGTTATGCTACGCTGTTTAAATTAAGAAAAGATGATTACAAAGGGTGGGCCAGAGGCCTTCGTAAGGCAGGATATGCAACCGATCCAAAGTACCCTCAAAAATTGATCACTTTAATTGAACGTTATGAACTTTATAAACATGACACGAAGTCTAAACACTCACGTTCAAAAAAAGAGAAGACTTCAAAAACTATTAAAAATCGTCATACCGTAAGAAAAGGGGATACTTTATACTCCCTTTCAAAATTATATAATACGACTGTTGATGCGATCAAACGACAAAATAAACTCAAATCAACAGACTTAACAATTGGACAAAAACTAATTATTTCTTCAAACTAATTTCATGAAATACCAACGCAGTAGTCAATTATTCAAAGCCGCTTCGGAAGTGATTCCAGGAGGTGTTAATTCTCCAGTACGTGCTTTTAAAGCCGTTGGCGGAACTCCCATTTTTGTTGATAAAGCTAAGGGCGCCTATTTATATGATGCCGATGGCAACCGCCTTATCGATTATATCAATTCATGGGGTCCTATGGTATTGGGACATGCATATCCTCCAGTAATTAATGCTGTAATTGATAAAGCAAAATTAGGAACTTCATTTGGAATGCCTACAGAAATTGAAACTAAAATAGCTGAATTGGCAGTTTCTATGGTTCCAAATATCGATCAAATCCGCTTTGTAAATTCAGGAACAGAAGCTTGTATGAGTGCAGTGCGTTTGGCGCGTGGGTTTTCAGGAAAAGAAAAAATCATCAAATTTGCGGGGTGTTACCACGGACATTCAGATTCTTTTTTGATTCAAGCAGGGAGTGGTGCAGTTACTTTTGGAAGCCCCAACAGTCCAGGGGTTACACAAGGTACTGCCAAGGATACTCTTTTGGCGGTGTACAATAATTTAGAATCAGTTACTAAACTATTTGAAGCCAATCCTTCTAAAATTGCTTGTATTATTGTGGAACCTGTGGCAGGAAATATGGGTTGTATTCCTCCCCAATCTGGATTTTTAGAAGGTCTTCGTACTTTGTGTGATGTCCATGGTGCTGTTTTAATTTTTGATGAGGTTATGACAGGTTTTCGTTTGGCTCGCGGTGGTGTACAAGAGTTGTATGGTGTCAATGCAGATATTGTGTGTTTTGGAAAAGTTATTGGAGGCGGTTTGCCTGTTGGTGCTTTTGCAGCCCGTCATGAAATCATGAGTCATTTAGCGCCTTTAGGTCCTGTTTATCAGGCAGGAACGTTGAGTGGGAATCCATTAGCAATGGCGGCAGGCTATGCCATGCTGCAGGCTTTAGAAGCTGATGCCGAAGTTTTTAAACGTTTGGCTCAAAAAACGGCCTATTTACACAAAGGTATTGCAGCGACCTTAACGGCACATAATGTTATACACACTATTAACAGAGTAGGATCTATGATTTCGATTCATTTTACTGCAACTTTAGTGGTAGATTTTGAAACGGCAGCAGAAGGAAATAATGAGCGTTTTAAAACCTTTTTTCATGGGCTTTTAAATGAAGGTATTTATATAGCACCTAGCGCCTTCGAAACTTGGTTTATCACGGATGCTTTGACTTTTGAGGATTTGGATGAAACAATCGCGGCAGTCGCTAAAATTGCTCCGACCCTATAAAGGTTTTAGTGCTAATTTTCTAATACCGACAAACACGACTATTAATGCAGAATAGCCAATAAAAAATGGAATTACATAAGTTTCCAGTTTAAAGGCCAACATAGCTGCCATAAATAAGAGTTGAAAACCAAGTCCGTACATTGATACTAGTGTCATAAACCACTTTGGAAAAGGAGGACTGTCACTAGCATTTTTGTCCATAACATACATGATTTTGTCAAAAGTGATATACAAGATATCATAGATCTTATAAAATAGATTAACCGTGCGTTGACTTTCTCCTTTGAGGGCTTTTGGTGCGGCATCTTCAAAGATACGACTGGTAGAATCGCCTTCTACGGCGTTTCTTAAAATGACATAATAATAGTTGTAAACAGTGCCTTGTAATTGAATTCCAAAAAAGGCAATTAACATGTATGTTATAGAGCCTTCTGTGATGTGCCAAAAGGCGAGTAAAAAACAAAAGTTAAGAACAAAATCGGCAATCGAGTCGTAATAGCGTCCTGTGTATGAAGGGGTGTTTTTTAGACGTGATAATTCTCCATCTGCGGCATCTAAAATGGATTTTAAGATGATAAAAAGGGCAGCTGTTTTATAATGCCCGTTCAGCATGCACCCTATAGCTATAAGTCCTGAAATAATAAATAGTGTTGTAATATGAATTGGTGTTACTCGTGTATTTTTAAATTGGCGTGCAATCCAATGGCCTGCAGTACGACCATAATCGGATAAGTCTAAAAACTGGTGTTGTTTTGGAAGTTTTGCCATGCGTAGCCAATTGTAATTTGGTTAATTATATAAGATGTCAAAGGTACAATCATTTTTTGAACTTTTATTTTACAACACAATTTTAAAAATCCAAGTACCTAGTTAGTTAATGTTATTTTTAAAAAGATATATATTTGTGCAATAATAATATTTTTATTTTATAGATGACTACCTTGGAAAATAAATTAAAAAACCCTGTTTGGTACTCCTTAAACGAGACTCATAAAAAGTTTGTCATTGAATATGATGGTGTTCGGTTTTATCATCCAGACATCTGTACGTTTGGTTCTTTTACGGATGTTAATAAAACAGCTAAGGCACTAAATGAATATTCTAAATTATCCAAAAATTTCTTTTTAGTTTCAGAAAATGAAATCCCATTAATAGATTTAAATTGTGTGTTTCTAGAAAAAAAAATAGAAGGCTGTCAGATGGTATTAGATAATTTAGTGGATGTTAAAATAACAGAAAAAATTATTCCTTTAACAAATGAATACACTGACGAAATTCATGAATTAATATGGTTGGTAATGCCTGGGTATTATCAAAAAAAATCTTTTCATATGGGTGATTTTTTTGGAATAATCAAAGATCAAAAATTGGTTTCAATTTCTGGACAACGTATGCAGTCGGATGAGTTTATTGAGGTCAGTGCAGTTGTTACGCATCCAGATTATACGCGAAGAGGATTTGCAAAACAGTTAGTTGCACATACCACAAAAAAGATCTTAAAACAGAATAAACTCCCCGTTTTACACACAGACAAAGGAAACTCAGCGATACCGCTGTATGAAAAATTAGGCTATAAAATTACCCGAGATATGAATTGGTGGTTTTATGGTAGAATATGATTTAATAACCTTATATATATCCTTTTTCCCTAGCTTTTATAATTAGCTGTCTATCGTCTAGTTTTTTTACATTAAACATGTGTTTGAGGTTTCTTTTTCTTTTTTCGATTCCTGCAGGAGAAAGTGGTAGAATTTCTGGAAGGTCTTTCATTCGAGTACCAATTGACAACTCATGAAGGATTCTTCGATCATAATGATCAAGAACGAAGTCATTAACAATTTGACTGCGAAGTAATTTTATAACAGTTTTACTATAATACGGCGGGTCTTTTAATATGTTTTGAATGGTATGTAAGAGTTCAAGAGGGGTCAAATCATTTTTTATTAAAAACCCTTCTGGATCGATGCTTCTAAGAATGCTATGAATACGATAATTGTTGTTTAATGTTGTAGATACAATGATTTTTGATCTAGGCAATAGTTTTCTAGCCAATAAACCTAAATCTTCGCCAGAAAGTATTACGCCATCTTTGGATTGGGGTAAATTTATATCTAAAAATATAATAGAGTCTTTTTTCCTCAACCTAAAGACTCTTTTTATCAATTGACGCCCACCATCACAATTATGCGCTTTATGTATTGAAAATTCTATATTCACGTTGTGTTTGCTGTAATATTTTAAAGCAGTCTCATAAGCTTCTACAATTAAGGGATGGTCGTCTATGATAAGAACGAAATATTTTTTAGGATTCATTTTTTTGGGATTTTAATTGTTAATGTTGTGCCTTCGGATTGTTTAGAGGAAATATTCAAGACTCCATTTAATTTCTTTATTCTGGATTCAATATTTTTTATTCCAATTCCCTTATGCCTTTGATGAATATTATAGCCAATTCCATCATCTTTAATCTTTAATACTAAGTTTTTTTTGTCAGTCATAAAAATCAAGGTTACTTTTTTTGCGAAAGCGTGTTTAAGGACATTGTGTAATGCTTCTTGTACGATTCTGAATAAATTTATTTTACAAACTTCATTTATTTGAAACCAATTAATGGATTCATCAATTTCGAGCGAATATTCAAAATTCCCAAGTTTAGATTTACTTTCTAAGACTTCTTTAATTATATTTGAAAAATTAACTTGGGTACTATCAGTATTATCATTTAGTTTATGAGAGACATTTCGGATTTCTTTTTCAATAGTTTGCAATTCATTTAAATATTCTTGGTGTTGTTCTAAGATGTTTTTATTTCCCTTAAGCTCTAAAAAGCCAAGGTTCATGCGCGTTCCAAATAATTTACCCAATACTCCGTCATGCAATTCTTCTGAAATTCGATTTCGCTCTTTTATTTTTTCAGCTTCTAGTTTTTCTTGCTGTTTTAAGGAAATTAAATAAACTTCTTCATTAGCTTTTTGCTGTTCATATTCAAACAACAAGTTTTTATTTTTAGATTTCTGAATCCAAAAAGATAAAAGTAATATGACTATCAGTATTAAACCTAGGACTGTTATAAGAATCCATATTTTTTGTTCTTCAAGACGTTCGGTTTCTTCGATGTATTCATCGGTCTCAAATGCAATTCTGGTGAACTTATTTTGAATCTTTCGTTCTATTATTTGTAAGCTATCACTATATTCAATGTGTCGTTTTAAATAAGTTTTGGAATTTAGAGGATCTAAATTTGCTAAAATAAACAAGGACTCCAAATAGTCTCTGCTGTTTTTAATCTCATCTGCCAAACGATTGGCTTCTTTTGCAACCCTAATTGCTTTGACATTGTCTTGAGCGTATGTATAGTAGCGTGCCAAATGAATTTTACTGATAAGAATACCAGACTTATTGTCCAAACTGTCTCTTATTCGTAAGGCTTCGTTTAAGGATGAAGAAACATGTAGTGTGTCTTTCATTAACAGCTTGCAAAAGGCTTTGTTGTCTAGAGTTCGTGCATAGGATTTTTTGTTATTTTGCTTTAATCTATCATTTTTTAAGAGTACGTTGAAATTTTGTAATGCACTCTGGTAGTCTCCTTTTCTTAAATACGTATTACCAATATTGTTTATAATAGCATCTTTTAGGTCGCGATTGTTTTTTACCTTCTTCAGGTTATCAATTGCTTTGCCAAAATAAAACAACGCCTTGTCGTATTCGTAAATGTCAATTTGTAATGACCCTATGTGATTGTAGCAAGAAAATAGTTCCTCATAATTTTCTAACTTTTTAAATTTTTTAATTGCTAAAAAGGCTAGCACTTCACTTCCAGAGTAATCTTTGAATCGTCCTTTGATAAATGACATGCCGTACTGCATTTTTGCTGATTCGTAGTTGTGGCCATTTTTTTCAAAAATACCAGCGGCAGTATTAAAATGATAATAGGCTCTGTCATAAACTTCTTTTTGGTTATAATAACTCGCAAAATTCCAGTGGGCATCCCCCATAGCAAACGAATCGTTGTGTTTGGTAGCAAGGTCCAAAGCCTCAGAAGTTCGAGTTTTAAACAGAATGGTATCACCAAGTTTATAGTTTTGAAAAGCAATGCTCGTTAGTTTTTTTAGCTGCAAAGGGTCGGATTGAGCCGTTTTAATGGAATGGTACGCTTTTGTCAAAAACTGTTTGCGTTGGTTTAAAGTATGCGAAGTGTTTTTGGACGCACGGATCCAAATGGTTACACTGTCGTTTTTTGATGGAGGAAATTGAGCAATTGTTTCTTTAGAATGCTCTACGCATGATGGTATTGCTAGCCCAATGGGAATGCAAAAAACTAGGAATAGAATTAATCGGTTTAGGTTCAAAAGATGGGGCTTTTATGCAAATTACTAAAAAAGCCTTTAATTATTTTATTAAAGGCTTTTTTAGTATGTATTGTATATTCTATTGAACTATTTTTTACTTCCGTTATGTACCGCGGTATCATCACCTGTTGCTTGGGTGTTCTCAACGGTATTGGTGTTTTGGTCGTCATCCAAAGCTTGTGGTGTACAGGAAGATAAAAAAAGTGTAACTGTTAATAAAGAAAAAATAAATTTTACAGTTTTCATAGTAATGGTTTTTAGGGTTTAATAATTATTTTTTGCCGTAATTATAGCAAAATATTGTAAAATAGCCTCCAACTTGTTGTTTGCTTACGTATTTGGGTACATAGGAATTCCTAAACCAAATATATATAGTTTTGGATGTGTTTACAAAAAATGATACATGATTTTAGTATGTGTCTTGTGTTTAATAGTAAAAATCTATAAAAAAAGAGGGAAATTAATTTGGAACAACTAAGCTATTTTTAGATAGTATTTCATTCATCTTAATAGTGTTATCTAAAAATGTCTTTGTAAAGGGTATTTTATGTTGGTTTTTGATAATACATATCCATTTTCCAAATTGAATTCTAGAAATGCAGTTTATATTAATAATATAGCTTTTATGGATTCTATAAAAACTTTTTGGCATTGAGTTTTCAAAAACTTTAAGTGTTTTATAGGCACCAATTATTTTGCCATCATCCATATAAAAATCGGTAGTATTGTTATCAGCTTTTAAATATAAAATATTTTTAATATTTAAATAATGAAAATCTTTATGTGATTTTAAACAAATAGTTTCCACACTTTTAGTGGGGTAATCCTCCATAATTGTATGGAGACTCTTTCTGACGTAAAATTCAGTCAAAGGTTTTAAGATGTAAAAAGAAAAGTTGAACTGATACGCATCATAGGCATTGGCTTTGGTTTTTGATAGAGCAATAATGCTGGGGTTGTTTCTATTATGTTGTGATATTTCAAAAATAAATTTATGGAAATTAATTTTATTGGTTTCTATATTAATAAAAATTATTTTAGGTTTAATTTTTATAATAGTATTTAAAACCTTTTCATGGTTTTCCTCCACATGGTTGAATCTAATTTGATCAAAATCACCTCCAACCTTTTTGATGATATCAACAACGCTTTGATCTTCTTCAATAATTAAACAATCTATTGCCATAACTTTAGGAGCGTAATTTAATTACTCTGGATAAAATACAAGTCCTTTTTTATCTTACTTTGTGTAAGGACGAAATTGTTTTTTTCAACCCACTAAATATTAACTGTTTTTTGACAAATTCTGATGATATAATGGCTCTTTTTGATTAAAGTTTTTCAAAACTTATAGTTTTAAATTTTTTAATTTTTTCAAAAACTCGTTTTTGACTTAAAACAAAGTTCTTACAAAATGTCAATTTTTAGATTTTGAAGCTCTGCCCATTCAGTCCATGAGCCGTCATAAATAACTTGGTTTTCATTAAAAACGATCGAATTAGCTAGCATTACAATGCAAGCAGTAAGTCCAGATCCACAACTAAAAACCAGTGGTTTTTTGTTGGGATATTTTTTAGTGAACAAAATTTTTAGTTCAGATTTAGATTTAAATTTTCCTTTATTAAGTACTTCGCTATAAGGAATATTGATAGAGTCTTGTATGTGCCCACTTTTTAGATGTTTTCGGGGTTCTTGCGTGTTTCCTCTAAAACGCCCTTTGGAACGTGCGTCTACAATCGTAAATAATTTTTTGTTAAGATTGTCTAAAATATCATGATAGCTTTTAATATATTTGACTTGAAAGTTTGCCTTAAAATTTCCAGTGCCATAAGTTTTAGGTGTCTTAATTTTTGTTTGAAAACCATTACGAATCCATTCTGGAAGTCCTCCATCTAATACAGAAATATCTTGATGTCCCATTAGATTAAACAACCACTAAACTCGTGGACTCGAATAGATTCCTATTGAGTCAAACACCACAATTTTAGAATTCTCACAGATGCCTAACTTTCGACATTCAATTTCAAAATTTATTTCATTTGGAAAGGTATTTGGAAACCGACTATTGGAGTCAGAGAAAGTATTTTTGAGATCAAAATTTCTAGCTTCTGGAATGGTTTCTAAATGAGGATTTAAAATACTGCCATCGGCAGTGGTTTTGAGACTTGCATCTAATACAATTAAATCTGGGGAATTTAAATTTATCCGCAACCATTCAACTGAAACGACTTCATTCATTTTGAAACTTAGTTAGGGTTAAATGTATTAAAAAATTAATTTCACAAAAAAAAAACGTTTGCAAATTTGCAAACGTTTTTGTGAATAAAACTTAAACAGGTTGATTTAAATTTTAGCAGACTTCACCGTTTTGATGATACGTCCAGCAATTTTATAAGGATCCCCATTGGAAGCAGGTCTTCTGTCTTCTAACCAACCTTTCCAGCCTTTTTCAACCGCAATAATTGGAATACGAATAGAAGCTCCTCTATCTGAAATCCCCCAAGAGAAATCTGTAATCGCAGCAGTTTCGTGTAAACCAGTCAAACGTTGATCATTAAACTCACCGTAAACTTCAATGTGTTCTTTCACGACTGGTCTAAATGCTTCACAAATCTTAGCATATACTTCTTTGTCTCCACAAGTTCTTAGGATTGTGTTAGAGAAGTTTGCATGCATACCAGAACCATTCCAATCCATGTCTTTCCCTAATGGTTTTGGGTGGTAATCTATATAATATCCATATTTTTCTGTTAAACGGTCTAATAAATAACGAGCAATCCAAATTTCATCACCCGCTTGTTTTGCACCTTTAGCAAACAATTGGAACTCCCATTGTCCGGATGCAACTTCTTGGTTTATGCCTTCAAAATTTAAGCCAGAATCAATACACAAATCTGCGTGTTCTTCAACTAAAGCACGTCCATGTGTGTTTTTGCCTCCAACCGAGCAATAGTACATTCCTTGTGGAGCAGGATAACCTCCTACAGGGAAGCCTAAAGGCAATTGTGTTTTTGTATCCATGATAAAATATTCTTGTTCAAAACCGAACCAGAAATCATTATCATTATCATCAATTGTGGCTCTGCCATTAGAAACGTGAGGCGTACCGTCAGCATTTAAAACTTCTGTCATTACTAAATAGCCATTAATTCTTGCAGGATCTTTGTAGATTGCAACTGGTTTTAGCAAACAATCAGAAGCACCTCCAGATGCTTGTTTTGTAGATGAACCATCAAAAGACCAATTCTCCAGCTCTTCAATTGTTCCCTGAAAATTTTCGTGCTCTTCAACTTTGGTTTTACTTCTCATATTCTGAGTTGGAAAATATCCATCTAACCAAATGTATTCTAATTTAATTTTTGCCATAATTTTTAAAATTTAATTTAATGACCACAAATATAAAAATATTGATAATTACTCTATATTATTTAAGGGTTTAATTTATAACACTGATGTATTTTTACTGAATACCCTATATTTACAGGGGTTTCATTATATTTTTCATATTTTAACACTATGTAAATTTTATATTTGTTAATAATTATGCTGTCGAAGGCTTATTTTTACCACGATTATTTTATTTTTGTAACATGATTTTCATTTAAATCCATTTACTTATGTCAACACTCAGATTCCATGCCCTCAAACAATCTTTAGATCGAATTCCAACTTCAGTTGCCAAAGAAACTAAGCAGTCCGAAATTTTTGGAGCTAATGTTTTTGGATTTAAAACAATGCAGCAATTTTTGACTAAAGATGCGTTCAAAAGCCTCATGCGTGCCATTGACAAAGGAGATAAAATCAACCGTTCGATCGCTGATCAGATCGCTTCTTCTATGAAAGATTGGGCCATGGCTAAAGGAGTGACTCATTATACACACTGGTTTCAACCTTTAACAGGCGCTACTGCAGAAAAACACGATGCCTTTTTTGAAACATTAAGTCAAGGAGGCTGCCTCGAACGCTTCGAAGGTAATCAGTTAGTTCAGCAAGAACCCGATGCATCTTCGTTTCCAAACGGAGGCATTCGAAATACATTTGAAGCGCGTGGATACACTGCTTGGGACCCCACATCTCCAGCTTTTATTTTTGGAACTACCCTTTGTATTCCTACTGTTTTTGTAGCCTATACCGGTGAAGCTTTGGATTACAAAACGCCGCTGTTGCGTGCTCTTAATGCTGTCGATCATGCTGCAACAGACGTGGCGCGCTATTTTGATAAAACAGTCAAAAAAGTGACCGCTTCCTTGGGGTGGGAACAAGAGTATTTTTTGATTGATAAAGCTTTGGTTGCATCACGACCAGACATTGAAATGACTGGGCGTACGCTTTTAGGTCATAGTTCTGCTAAAGATCAACAATTAGATGATCATTATTTTGGAACCATTCCTGCCCGTGCCTTAAACTTTATGCGCGACCTAGAAACAGAATCTATGTTGCTCGGAATTCCCGTAAAAACACGCCACAATGAAGTTGCACCCAACCAATTTGAATTGGCACCCATTTATGAAGAAGCAAATTTAGCAGTAGACCATAATTCGTTAGTAATGGATGTGATGCAAAAAGTTGCCGATCGCCATCATTTTAAAGTCCTATTTCATGAAAAGCCATTTGCTGGTGTAAATGGGTCTGGAAAACACAACAACTGGAGCTTAAGTACTGATAAAGGTATTAATTTATTAGCCCCTGGAAAAACACCAATGAGTAATTTGCAATTTCTTACCTTTTTTGTCAATACCATCAAAGCAGTTCACGATAATGAAGAATTATTGAGAGCATCGATAGCCTCAGCAACTAACGATCATCGACTTGGAGCCAACGAAGCGCCGCCGGCAATTATGTCTGTATTTATTGGAGCACAGTTGTCTAAAGTACTTCATGAATTAGAGGGGGTTACCAAAGGCAAACTGTCACCTGAAGAAAAAACAGATCTAAAACTGAATGTAGTTGGAAAAATTCCAGAAATATTATTAGACAATACCGATCGGAATCGGACTTCTTCTTTTGCATTCACAGGAAATAAATTTGAATTTCGTGCTGTAGGATCCACCGCCAATTGTGCGAATCCAATGACTGTTTTAAATTCTATTGTTGCTCGACAATTAATTGATTTTAAAGCAGAAGCTGATGCACTTATAGCAACCAAAGGATTGAAAAAAGATGAAGCCATTTTCAATGTCTTGAGAGAATACATCAAAACCTCTCGAAACATTCTTTTTGAAGGAAATGGTTATGGAGATGATTGGCAGAAAGAAGCAAAAAAACGAGGATTAAGTAATAATAAAAATACGCCTGAAGCACTCAAAGT
>Ga0102886_1000359_pt1 | contig 20396 bp, 18 predicted proteins | sample Colrivmet1550A02_FD_84499 | JGI IMG/M metagenome (GOLD analysis project Ga0102886, IMG submission 84499) | Estuarine microbial communities from the Columbia River estuary - metaG 1550A-02 | ecosystem: Environmental > Aquatic > Marine > Intertidal zone > Estuary | place: USA: Columbia River... | reverse complement strand
TCACCCTTAACGCGTGTAGCGCGCCTCGCGCGGTTTTTTTATGCATGCCGAAATGGCTGCTTGCGTTTGGGTTGTTGACTGTCGTTCAGGGTACCCCTGTGGTGGCTTCAGAAGTTACTGCGGACGTTACTGCAGAAAAGACTACAGAAACAACGGCAGAGTCCTCTGAGCGACTCAACGCTGGCCAGCGCCTTGAGGCTATCAAGCAGGCGCTGATCGAACTCAGTATTGGCCGTGAAATGACGTTGGCAAGCAGTGGCTTTATCGACGAGCGAGGCGTGCTGCATGAGTCATCTTTGGTCACCAGCCAGTCCAATGTGCGCGGCGTGCGCGTTGTATCCTACCTTGAAGAAGCCGGTGTGTCTGTCGCAAAACTGAAGGTAGACCTGCAATCAGATTCCGCCTGCGACGATAGTCGTCCTGGCTTGCGCCGAGAGGTACTGATTACGGAAGGTCTGATCGCCAAAGACACGCGTCTCGGTGATTACTATCTCAGTGAAATTTCAGACAAGGCTGGACAGGCATTGACTGAAGTGCTGAACCAGTCAGATGGTTGGTCGGCAGAGCTGACCGGCCCCAAGCTCGGTGGTTACCAGTCAATCGCGTTGGGCCGCAGTAGCAAACCGCCTTATGCGATTGAGGCGAATTTGCGTCAGTCAACGCTGCGTGAAGGTCAGCAACACGGCTGGGATTTTGCGCTGCGTTACACACGCTTCAAGGCATCACAGGCGCGCGACTGGGCTGCATCGAAGCTATCGCTGCTTGCAGTCGATAGCCCATGGCCCGCGGCCATACTCGCCTATGACTTGCAATTGGTTGATGCTGTGACACGGGCACCTATTGCTAGCGCCACAAAATTTATTGAATTCCCGCGGCTTGCTCGCGGATATGACAAATCGCCGTTGCCGGAGTCTTTTAATCAGCAACTGCAGGCTATTGCTGCAGAGTTTGTGGCAGAGGCGAACGAGGTGCTGAGCTGCAGGCCGCACTATTACCATGTTAATCGGGTTCCCTTAGTTAACGATCAGTTGACCATTAATGCAGGTGTTGTTGCGGGTGTGACGATGGGAGACCAATTTTTACTGAGTCGCACCCCTGATATTATTGGCAAGGGCTCCGACATTACCGCAGTGAGTGAATTGCTGCTCGCGGAAGTGACAGCCGTGAATCAGCACAGTGCCATCATTAATATTATCGCCGGCCTACCGGCGGACAGTGCAGGGTCGCTAGACCGACAGTATTCGCAGTATATTGCGGTATATTTTTAATCCAAATAAGTGAGACTGGCGTTATGTTCAAATTACAAAACATTCTCCGCAGCGCGGTGGCGATGACCCTTCTGTTGCTCGCAGGCGCGGCCGGTGCCCAATCAGAGAGCGCTGAAAAAGCCCTAGCACAGCTGGTAAAAGATGTGCAGCGCCTTGCGCCGAGTTCCGCAAAAGGTCAGGCGAACGACGGTTACTATCAAACCCTTCCTGGCGACACTGTGGATCATATTATTGCCAAAATGTTGCCTAATTTGCCGGTCAATAAATCCATTTTGCGTCAAGCCATAGTTAAGGCCAACCCCCATGCATTTAAGCGCGACAACCCAAATTGGATGTATGCGAACAAGAAGCTGCGGTTGCCAGGTGCAGACGATATTCACAATGTGATTTTCACCGAGCAGGCGGATACGAAGAAAGCTAAACGGCAAGACCGCGGCTCTTGGATTAAATACCCTTAAAGATTTGCTCAGTCCTAGTGGGATGGGCGGCGAACGCAAAAATAGGCGACTCATGTGTTAGGCCCCGAGCTTATTAATTTCACCGCGCGTCCCACGCCGATATTCCTTGAGGGTTCAGTTGCCATTCAGGTTGCTGCTCAGGCGGCCAAAGATCTCGGATTAAAAGACGGCCAGATTGTTCAGGCGGTTATTGCAGCGCGCGGCGATATGCTCAAACTTGTGCTCAATAAGCGGGAACTTGACTGGCCCGGCGCTGGCCGATTCAAGCCTGGCGATCAGATCGAATTGCGAGTCAAAGTGTCCCCTCTCGGGCATACGTTGGTGCCAGTGGCCCGCGCGGCTTCAACAGCCGTTAGCGCAGGCCCTACATCGTTGTCCCCTCGTTTGTTAAGCCTGCTTCATCGTCCAGATCAGCCGTCGGTGCTCGCGACTCTTATGCGGCAGGGAGGGCTTGATAGCTTGCTGGGCCAGCTCGGTAGCGATGCCGCTCAGCTGCGCCTAACGCTGCTGCACTCCATGGTCCGGTTGTCGCCAGAGGTGATTCGTCGAGGACTCGCCAATTCAGGCTTGTTTGGCGAGGCGTTGCTGGGAGCCGGCGCAGTGCCTTCGGGACTCGATCTCAAGCAAACCTTGCGCGCACTGTTGCGGCTGCTTCCAGCCAATAGCCCAATTATCGGAGAGCTTGAGCGAGCTGTTGATGAGATTGAAGGCAGGCAGCTTGAGAGCGTGCAAGCGCAGCAAGTAAGAGAGGCGAGTTACAGTTTTGTGATGCCTTTTGTCGATGCTAATCCGGTTGCTATAGAGTTTCGGCGCGGCCCCATCAACCGACTGTCCGATGCTGCTGATTGGGTGATTAATTTGCACACTGATTCAGAGGCTTTAGGGGAATTGTGGTTAAAAACTACCTTAAAATCTGCGGGAAGCATTGAAATGACCATGTGGGCACCACGGCCGGGTGTTGCGCAAATGGCAGAGAATGCGGCTAGCGAGCTTGAGTTTGAGCTTAAACGTTTTGGGCTTACCTTGGTAAAGTTGTCAGTCTTAAATGCACCGCGCCCGTCGTCCCGCGAGGGCGTCGCCGGTAGCGGTCAGATGGTAGATATCAGCACATGAACGGAAAACGCACAAGACAGGCAGTTGCACTAGAGTACGGAAAGCGCTCGGTGCCGGCCATGACCGCGAAGGGTGATGGGGAGTTAGCTGAGCTTATTATTGAACAGGCAAAAAAGCAGGGCATACACATTGCCGAAGATCCGCAATTAGTGGCGCTGCTGTCTCAGCTTGAAATAAATGACGAAATTCCAGAGAGCCTATACGTGACAGTATCGGTGATTTTATCGTGGGTGTACTGGTTGAAAGGCATGCAGCCGGGCGATGAAAAAAGCTAGCCCGCTAGGGGGAGCTGCTCCTAGCGGAAGTATTCTAAGCGTCAGCCACAGGTTTGCGGTTGCGGTTTGGGCGCATCTTGCCTAGTCGATCATAGATTTCAACGCTATTGAGCGGGTCGGGTGATTGAATTGTCTGCAATGCCCCACGAATAGTGTCTAATTTATGATTAATAAGCACTTCATTGCGTCGGTGCAAATCTCTGCATTCAGCAATTAAATTCATCATTTGGTCCCAGATAACGCTATTCTCTTGAGCTTTGCTGGGGTCGGCATTGTAGGCTTTTATTTGCGCCAGCAACTCCTCGCTTGAGAGAAAATTTAACACTGTCATTTTTTGAGTTTGCAGTGTTTCAAAGGTCGCCAAATCTTGCTTTTTTAACGCGTCGAATTCGCCTTCCAACAAACGTTTAAGGGCATTTGCTTTGTGGATAATCTGGCTGAGATAGTCTGTATTGGAGTTAGTCATTTGCCAAGCATACGTTTAAGTAAGCTGTAACGAAAGCGCAATAACGGATAAAGGTACTTATAGAGAAGCGCGGCTGATAATCTTGCGCCGCGCTTATGGTGTTGCGCGCAGTTGGATGCGCGCCGTGAAAATCTACTTTAAATGTAAAATCTATTTTTAACAATGAGGGCAAGGGCTTCGCTGCTTACTTGCCGCCCAGCATGCGTTCAATCGCGGCAAAGCTTTCGGCAATGCGACGCTCGTCAAGGGGATAACTGCCTTCAGCGATAGCGCTTTTTATTTGAGCAACTCTGTCTGCGTCAAACTCACTGCGTGAGAAAGCAGTTTCTACAGCTTTGCTGAAAATCACTTCGTCGTTAGCGGAAGCGTGGTTTGTTGCGCTTTGGGGTTCAATGCCTGCCTCTGGCTTACGTGCTCTTGCTTTATCAGCAGCCGTATTGAGCTCAATCGCGCCTCTTGTTACTTTTGAAATACCGTCAGTCATTTTAATCTACCTTTCGGGTCTATTAGCCCAAAGTTTCTTCTTCACAACTAGTATATCGACAGCAGTTAATTTTTCTATAGCGGAATTTGTAATTAATTTATGTGTGCCTCGGACGTCGTTGGGCAAATCGTTTTAACCTTAAATTACAGCCCCTGCGCGCGCCCAGGGCCAGTGGCAACGGCTTGAATTTTTTCACCTGACTCAGGATTCATCAAGATTACACGCTGTTCCAAACGCGCGTTGTTGAGGGCAGTCATGGTGAGTGTCACTTCAAGAGCGCCGTTACTGATCGAGAGCTGGACATCATCACCCTTATTAATGACATTTGATGGCGTCAAATCCGACAGCCTCAGAACTGCGCCAGCGCGCAAATTACGGATGGTGTGCATTTGCTCAACACTGTCGTAGTCCGACAGCGCATCGGTTGGCAGTTTGCCGTAATAGTCTGCTATTACAGCGTTTTCGGGCGTAATCACTTGGCCCCTCGCAAGACCTTTCTGTATGACTAGCGCTCGGTGTCTCTCTTTAATATCGTAGCGAGAGAGTATTCGACCTTTATTTAGGTTGCTCGCTGCTACGCCACTGTCGAGAAGCTGCAGCGAGAAGGATTGACTGTCTGTGAGAGACGACTCTCTTTGCCTGATCACGCTAATGTCGGCGCGGCTGATAATTTCGCCAGCGGGAATATCGCGCTTTAGTTCGAATACTTCTAGCATCACGGCCAGTTGCCGGCGGGAGACAAGGTCACCGGACTTCACCGGAACTAACAGACTTGTGTCGCGCAGATCAGCAACATCGACAATAGTTCCTGCGGCAGGATTATCGATAATGTCTAGGGACACATCGTCAGGGCTGAGAATATGACCCGCGTTTAGGTCGTGGCGATAGCGCAGCACTTCGCTTTGCACATGCACTGTAATGCCTAAAAACACTTGCCAGCCAGTGTCTGGGCACTGCGCTTTAATTGTCTTTTGGCTCGACTGAAAGGCAAACGCAAATTCAAAGGGCTCACGACAGTGAGGGATTCTTAGCCGTCGATCCGTTGACCGCACATCAATCTGAGACGGATCCAAATTCCGTTCGCGCGCCACCCAATGTTGAGTCTGACTGACCAGCTGTTGATGATTATCAATGCTCGCGAACTCCGCATCATCAGTGTGAGCGTTGAGGCTTAAGAGCGCTGTTAGAAGCACCATTAAAAGGACAGTGATATTTTTCATGACGGCAGTATGCGTGCTGAACTGGGGTGACGCAATACCGACATAGCGGCAATTGCCGCCGGCAAATACATGCCACAAAAGCGGCATAGGCTTCTGTGGCGAGCGCTTTGATTATCATTAACCCATTGAATTAATTGAATTTTGTTATTCCAATGCGGCAATCATGCAGTAATTGGCATTGCTTTTGCATTACCGTTGTTGGGAGACTTATTTTGAGTCAGTAACTGTCAATATCGGAACAAGTTTCAATAACTTGAGTGGATAGATGATGAAAATGTTTGATGCAGCCTTTGGCCTACACGAAAAAGCACTGAGCTTGCGCGCGCAACGCATGGAGGTGATATCTCGCAATATCGCCAACGCTGATACCCCAGGGTTTAAGGCGCGTGACGTTGACTTCAAGAACGTTTTGAAAAATTTGGACCAGGGTGATGGCATCCGCACGACCCATGCTAAGCACATAGGGTCTGCTTCAGCTAGGGGTGAAGGCGAAATGGTTTACACCATACCTTTCAACACGGCACTCGACGGAAACACAGTGGAGATTTCTGTTGAGCACGCGCGCTACGGTAAGGCGGCGGCAGAGTATCAGGCCACATTACGGTTTTTAGAAAATGATATCAGCGGTGTGCGAAAAGCACTCCGAGGAGAATAAGTATGTCGATTAATAATATTTTTGGTATTGCCGCATCAGCGATGAATGCACAGATGGTACGCATGAACTCTACTGCATCCAACATGGCAAACGCTGGCACTGTCGGAAGTTCGCCGGACGATGCCTTCAAGGCCAAGCGCCCCGTTTTTGAAGCACTGCTAAAACAGAGCCAATTGACTCAGGGTTCACAGTTTATCGGCGGTGTAAAAATTTCAGGCATGGTTGATGACACCTCGCTCAATAAAAAAATGCATGATCCCGGCAATCCCTTGGCGGACAAAGACGGTTTTGTTTACAGCTCAAATGTCAACGAAGTGACAGAAATGGTTGAAATGATGGGCGCAGCAAGAAGCTATCAAAACAATGTAGAAGTGGTAAACACGGCGCGCGAACTGATGATGCGCACCCTCGATATCACAAAGGCGTAAGGTAAAACATCATGGTAAGCACAGTCACTGATACAGCGTTTCTCACCAGCGACCAATATCTCGAACAACAAAAGACCGTTAAGTATGGCGAGGACGAGCTGGGTAAAGATGCGTTTTTAACGCTTTTTACCGCTCAGCTGCAAAACCAGAATCCTCTAGACCCGATGGCTAACGAAGCGTTTGTCTCGCAATTGGCACAGTTTTCGTCCCTCGAGGGCATTAAAGGTATGCAGGGTTCTCTGGACAATATGGTCAGCGGCATGCGTCAAGATCAAATGGTTGCGGGCGCTAACTTGGTTGGCAAGAAGGTGCAGGTTGCGGGTGGTCACTTCACCGGCGGCAACGGTGAAATTACTCAAGGCTCAATCAACCTCGACCGTGGCGCTGAATCAATTATTTTTAGCGTTTACAACCCGACAACGGGTGAGCTTATCTACCGTGACACCCAAGGCGGTAAATTGCCCGGCCGCGCGGAATTGAACTGGAATGGCCGCGATCGCTCCGGGGCGATCGTACCTGAAGGCAGCTATATGATGGCCGCGAGTGCTGTTGTGAATGGCAAGCTTGAAACAGTGCCAGTGACAACCATGGCAGATGTAAAGAGTGTTAGCTGGGACCCGAACGCACAACAAATAACCCTTGAAGTTGGAGATGGCGTTTTTGTCGCTCTCGCTGAAATTGAACGAATCGCAATTTAATTAAAGAATTTAAAGGCAATTGGAGAAATAATCTATGTCATTCTATACCTCATTAACAGGACTAAATGCCGCTACTACTCAGCTGGCCGTGACATCTAACAACATCGCCAACTCCGGCACCGGTGGCTTTAAGCGATCTGACACAGACTTCGGCGATATTTTTGCGACATCACCATTGGAAAAAGCGTCCAGTGTTGTGGGCCGCGGTGTGTCGCTCAAAGAGGTGAGCCAAGAGTTCAGTCAGGGCAACATCGAATTCTCTGCAAACTCGCTGGATTTGGCCATTACTGGTGACGGATTTTTCCCACTTGAGTCGTCAGACGGCACTAAAATCTACACGCGCAACGGCGCCTTTATGCTCAACGAGCAGAACCAGATGGTTAACAGTGCTGGTCAAGCATTGCAGTCTCTGCCGGTGGATTCGACTAACAAGGCGGACTTTGGCGTTGATCCTAGCGCGCTGACAATTCCGCGCTCCACGGTATCCGAGTTCTTGCCAACCACTCAAGTCGAGTTGGGTTTGAACTTGCCGTCGGAAGTAACGCCGATCAATGCAACCTTTAATCCGGACAAGCCAGACACTTACCACAAAACAACGTCTCTGACCGTCTACGGCACATCGGGGTCGGCAAACTTGGCAACGATTTACTACGTCAAGACCGCTAATGCGACAGCTGACTCGCCCACCAACAAGTGGCAGACCTATGTCTATATCGATGACAAGCCTGTCGACACTGCGCTGATTCAGGCGTCAGACACAGCGGGCGACCAATACTTCATTAACAAGTACGGCGAGTTGAAAACTCGCTCTGAGCTGCTGGAACTGCAAAGTACCAGTGCTGACAGTGAAAAATACCTGATTACGCAGGGTACTCTTTATAAGAAGTACTCTTACGACGTGCTGTCTGAACCGACTCAATCTGTGCCTGCGAGCGCAAAGCTGATGATTGCTGATGACACGACCTATGCCGATGATCTCAATTTAACCAATAACAGTGACGGTGTTGATTTCACTGCCTTCACGCGCGAGCAGCTTGAGGGCATATTTACCCTGAACATCGATGATTCGACACCTGTCAGTATCGGTCTTGAGCATCTTGCCGGCACTCAGATACCTTTGTCTGGTGCTGAGATCGCCTTTGAACTGACCAATATTATTAATGAGCGCTTTGGCGATGGTAAGAAATTTGATCTTTCTGCCGCGTCAAGCCAGTCGCTGACTATTCGTCGCGGTGCCGATGGCGCCCAGACAATTAATCTTGATATCCCGACTATTCTTGCGCAGTACACAAGCGTTGCAGCGGACGTCGCTGGTTGGGATGGTGTTGTTGCAGCAGAGCCCTTAGCCTTTGCGATTAACCAAGCCTTAGCTAACTCAGCTGACTTCTCTGATGTTTCAGTGAGCTACGACTTTGCTAACCAAGGCTTCCGTTTTATTCAAAACGGTAGCTCTACAGATCCGTTGTATTTAAATTCTGGATCGCCTGCGACCGGCAATAACGTTTTTGGGCTGCCCGCTCAGAAAACGTATGATGCCGCCGATCCATCGACGTTTGGTAGCCAATTATTACCGCTTGATCGGGATGAAGCTGACACGCTGCTTCGTGGCGTATTGCCAAACGGCACCAATATTTGTGCTACTCGCGATCAGCGTTTTGGTATGAAAGTGACTTATTCTGAGGGCGCATTTACGATTTCCTCAGGAACCACCGGCGATACCTCAAGTCTCGCGATAAACCTGGCCGCTGCTGATGGAACCTTGGCAACCGATGCCAAGCGAACGCTGGCTACTGAAATGTTTGGCATTTCAGAGCTTGGCAACGTGGTTGAGCCAGAGACATCACAAATTTACAACGTCCCAGCCGTTCGCGGTCAGGTGTCAACGCCTGCGGTCGTCACCGGTAACCCGATGGGCATTGATCCACGCAAATCGTTTTCGGTGAACGCTGACAATAGCTCGATGACGGTCATTATTGATTCCATCTCTGCTCAAATTGAATTGACCGAAGGACTTTATTCAATCGGAACATTCACTGAGCACTTGCAAGAAAAAATTAACCTCATGGCCGACTCTCTAGGTCGCTCCGTGTCAGGCATAACTGTGTCTTACCAAGATGCAACAGAAACCTTGCAGATCACCGGTTCAACGACAACCGATAACTCGTTTATTCAGGTTGCCGGCCATGCTGACTGGGGCCTTGAGAATATTGCACCAGGGTTTGGTTCTGCATCGACCTTTATCGAATTGTTCCCAGATACTAGAGGCACGAGCACTGTCTATGTCACGCAGACAAAAGATGGCGATTGGGTTGAGACGACTGACGGCGGCGAGTTCGATTCCAACGACGTTCCATACTGGACGCCGATTTTCTTGGACAAAGGTGAACTGACCTTTGATACCAGTGGTTCGCTTGTATCCCCAGTTGCTGGGGTTAAGTTAGAGAGTGCGGGTATCACCGGTGGTGATATCACGCTGAATTACGACAACAGTACCCAGTTTAACAGCCCATTTTCTGTTTTGAGCCAGTCTCAGAACGGAGCGCCAGAAGGTGACTTGGTGGGGGTGAATATCGGTGACGACGGACTGGTCGTGGCCAGTTATTCAAACGGCTCGCAAAAGTCATTGGGCAAAATTATTTTGGCTAACTTTGCCACGCCAAAAGGTCTTCGTCAGGTGGGTGATACCAGTTACTACGCGACATCAGTATCGGGAGAAGCTACTTACGGTGAGCCTGGTTCAGCCGGTTTTGGCACCATTCGAGCGGGTGCTCGAGAGCGCTCAAACGTGGATTTGACCGCCGAGTTGGTTGACTTGATTACCGCTCAGCGAAATTTCCAAGCGAATGCGAAAGCGATTGAAACCAGTTCATCGTTGACCCAGACCATTATCCAGATCCGCGGTTAAACCTAAGCGGCCATAAGAGGAATCTGAAATGGATAAATTAGCTTACACAGCACTGTCCGCCATGCAAAGCCAGGGAACGGTGAGGGCGGCAATTACCAACGCTCTTGCCAATGTTTCGACGGTTGGCTTTAAGGACAGTTTTCAGATTGCTTCTTCGGCAGTGAAAATTGAAGGCCCCGGCTTCGATTCGCGTTTCCAGCCAGGTCTCGTGATCAAAGACATCATTGATCTAAGCCCCGGCACGCCTATCAGTACTGGACGCGCACTTGATATTGCAATGAATGATCAGACAGTGTTGGGTGTTCAGACGGCTGATGGCGCCACTGCCTTTACCCGCCGCGGTGATCTGCGGGTGAACGGTGAAGGGCTGATTGAGAACGCAGCAGGACATCTGATTCTTGGCGAGGGTGGTCCCATCAGTGTACCTCTTGGCAATATTTTGGGTATCAGCCCCGATGGAACCGTCTTTGCATCCATGCCTTCAGAGCCGAATGTGCCCGCCATTGAGGTAGGTAAATTGATGCTGCGAGATGCGAGTGAAACACAATTGGTGCGTCGCCCAGATGGCTTATTTGAGCCGCGCGCCGAGGCGTTAAAAGGGCGAGACTTTACCACTGGGCCCAAGCCGGCAAGCGTTGCCTCAGGCGCACTTGAAGGCAGTAACGTCAACCCCGTTGCCACCATGGTAAAGATGCTCGATTTTAGCCGCCAGTTCGAGTTGCAGCTGAAGCTGGTAAAAGAAACCCAGACCCTCGACGAGGCTGGGTCAACAATGATGAGAACGTCGTAGGCCCGTTGGCGTACCGCAAGAGGATATAAATAATGGATGCATCACTTTGGATTGCTAAAACTGGCCTGACTGCGCAACAAACGCGCATGTCAGTTATTTCCAACAACTTGGCCAACGTCAACACCACCGGCTTCAAGAAAGATCGCGCCGTGTTTGAAGATTTACTCTATCAAAACGTTGTTCCGGCAGGCGGTCAGGTTGATGCGGAATCGCAGACGCCAACAGGCTTGATGCTCGGTACCGGTACCCGTGTTGTTGCGACAGAAAAACTGCATGGTCAAGGCAACATTATCACCACCGAAAATGCCCTTGATCTGGCGATTTCTGGTGACGGATGGTTCTCGGTGCAACAAGCCGATGGCACCATCGCCTACAGTCGCGATGGCTCCTTTAAGCTATCCGCAGAAGGCAACCTAGTGACTGCGGGCGGCCAAGCAATTCTGCCCGCCATTACGGTACCACCGAATGCTGCCAGTCTGACCATTGGTCGCGACGGCATAGTGACCGTTGAATTGGCCAACGGTGGCGGTTCTAGCCAGATTGGTCAGTTGCAGTTGTCACGCTTTGTCAACAACTCCGGCCTCCAGCCGATCGGCCGCAATCTGATGCAACAGACCAATGCCAGTGGCGATCCGCTTGTCGCGTTGCCCGGTGCAGATGGTGCAGGCATGTTGATGCAGGGCGCACTAGAAGCATCAAACGTCAACGTGGTCGAAGAGATGGTCAACATGATCGAGACTCAGCGCGCCTACGAAGTTAACTCAAAAGCGATTTCTGCTGCAGACGGCATGTTACGTTTCTTGAATAACAATTTATAACCCTAATTCACAAGGTCAGCTCATGAACAGAATGCGAGTAGCGATATTGAGTGCCATGGCAGTCCTAATGACAGCCTGCGCCTCACAGCCAGACCTCACCCCGACCGCGCAGTTTGCCCCTGTACAACCCGCGCCTGCAGCACCGAAAGCGCAAGCTTCAGGCGCAATCTTTGATAATGGCATGGGGTTGTTTGGCGATCTGCGTAGCTATCAAGGCGGCCAAATACGCGTCGGCGACCTCATAACGGTTCTGTTAAGTGAAACCACGCAGGCCTCGCGAACCACCGATATTTCAACCAGCAGAGAAGCCGCCAACGATATCTTCACCATTGCTCAGAAAGACACGATCTTAAAAAAAGTGGGTCGTGGCGCCGATTTCTTCAGTGATTTCAAGCTGGATGGCGGAACCGTCACAAGCGACGGCAAAGGAACTGCGGGTCAAGCGGCATCGCTGAATGGCTCTATCTCCGCCATGGTGGTCGAGGTGTTAGCCAATGGCAATTTGGTCATCATTGGTGAGAAGCAATTAGCGCTTACTGAAGGCAGCGAATTTATTCGCGTTAAAGGCATTATCCGGCCAGCGGACATTCAGCCTGACAACACCGTTTTGTCGCGCCGAATTGCCAATGCACAAATTTCTTACCGCGGGACAGGTGACTTAGCCAAGGCGTCAAGGCCGGGCTGGGGAACGGGGCTGCTGTATAAACTCTGGCCGTTTTAAGCGGTTTTAGGAGCAAGACAAATGTTAAATATGAAGTCGCTAGTATTATTTTGTGCGCTATTGGCATCCACCGTGTCTGCGGACCGCATCAAGGATCTTACAGATGTCGCCGGCGTTCGCACCAACCAGCTGGTTGGGTTTGGACTAGTCGTCGGTTTGGCGGGCACTGGTGACGGCAAGGATCTTCCTCTTTCCGCTCAGAGCTTAAAAACCATGCTGTCTGGATTGGGTGTTAGCGTCGATGGCCCAGTCAGTGATTTTGATCTTGGCGATGCGTTAGCCTCTCTCGCCGCGCAGAATGCGCAAAAAGAGATGAAATTGGAAAACGTAGCCGCAGTGATGGTCACGGCAGAGATGCCGGCGTTTGTTAAGCCCGGTCAGCGTATCGATATTAATGTTTCAGCCATTGGTGTCGCTGAAAGTCTCCGCGGCGGTAACTTGGTTATGACCCAGTTGCGCGGTGTCGATGGCAAGACCTATGCCTTAGCCCAGGGCGCCATGACTGTCACCGGCATCTCGGAGAACGTGGCGGGTACCAGTATGCAGATTGGTGTGCCCACCTCAGGGCGTATCCCCAATGGCGCAACCATCGAGCGCCTCGTGGAGACACCTTTTGATACCACTGAGTACATTGTTCTAAACGTTAAAAATAATGATTTCTCAACGGCCAACGCCATCACCGAAGAGATCAACAAAACGTTTGGTAGTGGCGTAGCCAGTGCCTTGGACGGCGTATCTATCGCTGTTATGGCGCCGATTAATTCATCGCAGCGCGTCAGTTTTATGAGCATGATCGAGAACCTTGACGTGACGCCAGGCGAGCCACCTGCGCGCATTGTTGTTAACTCACGCACGGGCACGGCGGTTATCAATCGCAATGTACGCGTGGCCGCCGTTGCGGTCACCCACGGCACCATTTCCGTAAAAGTCTCAGCCAACAATGAAATTAGCCAGCCAAACGGTTTTAGCCGCGGAGTAACAGCGGGCGTGACCAACGGCGAAATCATCATCGACGAGTCGTCCAGCAACATGTTTTTCCAACCCGGCGTTGATCTTCGTGACATCGTAGACGCAGTCAACAAAGTGGGCGCGTCACCCTCGTCGCTGATCGCTATTTTAGAAGCGTTGAAAAGTGCAGGTGGCCTGCGCGCTGAGTTGGTGGTGATCTAAATGCAAGATATAACGCTCTCGGCAAAAAGCTATCTCGACTTTGCGGGTCTCGGCAATCTAAAAGCCAGAGCCAAAAGAGATGACGCAGACGCCGCTCAGGAAGTGGGTCAGCAGTTTGAAGCGATGTTTATTCAAATGATTTTCAAGTCTATGCGCGAAGCCAATGAACCCTTAAAGAGCGACTTGATGGGCTCGTCTAGCGTCGACACCTTTGAGCAGATGTATCACGAAGAGCTTTCGCAAGTGATGGCCAGCAGCGGAACGTTCGGCATGGGCAAATGGTTGAGCGAGCAGGTAAAAACCCAGAGTGCGGCGAGCAAAGCGATAGATGCCTACGCCACTGCGCCAGTCGCCATGCCCCTACAAAGCACAGAAAAAGCACCACCCAAGCCCCTTGATCGAGGCGATGCCACACGAGCTTTACCGCTCAGTCAGCACCGTTAATCGTCAGGGTTAGAGAAATTTTTATCAGTAATATTTTTTAAAGGAGGGGGCTATGGCAGATATTCTATCGATTGGCGCAGGCGCGACGCAACTATATCGCCAGGCGCTTTCTACCGTCAGCAACAACATTGCCAACCTCAATACTGTGGGTTATTCGCGTCAGGTGTCAGAGACATCTGAGAACAGCCCCAGTCAGCAGGGCACAGTGTTTATTGGCTCGGGTGCTCGATTAGACAATATCGAACGCGCCTACGATGAATTTGCCGAATCAAGTTTGCGCGACAGCAGCAGCCAATTGTCCACCCAACAGCCGCTGATTAATTACGCCAACCGTGTTGTCGATATTATGGCCTCGCAGAGTTCAGGCCTGTCCAGCGCACTTGACCAATTTTTTGCCGCCGCCAGCGCCTTGAGTGCTGACCCTGCGTCGATCAACCTGCGCAGCAGCTTTTTGCGCGATGCAGAGGGTATGGCGTCGCGCTTTCGCGAGTTATCAACGCAGCTGGGTGCCGTCGAAAATGAAACGCGAGAGAGCATCGAAACTCAAGTCGGCGCACTCAACAGCCTGACGCAGCAGCTGGCCTTTGTGAACAAAGAGCTCAACAAAAAACTGACCCTCGACAGCCAGCCGCCAGTGCTGCTCGACCAGCGCGATCGAATATTGCGCCAGATGTCAGAGATCACAAAAATTCACGTTGCGGAAAGCCCCTCAGGTCTGGTGACAGCGCGGCTAGGCGGCAGTGCGGGCAGTATTTTAGTGGAAGGTAAAGTCTCCTACGACCTAGGTGCAGTGTTTGACGACGTCAACCCCGGTCGAGTTGATTTAATTATTGAGCCCTATGGCGACAAACGCGTCGCCAGCACAGTTAACAGCGGCATGCTCGGCGGACTGATTAACTTCCGCACGCAAACCTTAGCGCCCGCCATGGACAGTTTTGACCACTTGGCGCAAACACTGGTTGCCGAAGTGAACCAAATTCACAGTTCCGGTCTCGATGCGCGCGGTCAGCGCGGTACAGATTTATTCGCCATTGACCCTGTATTTCAAGTGACTGCACCCGCAGGGAATGCCAATGCCGACATCACTATCAGTGTCGTCAAGCCAGACGATTTCGCATACGCCTCTTTCAAAATGACATGGGTCAACGAGCAAAACAGTTGGCGCATTGAAGACACAGCAACAGGCGCAGTCACGCTTGCAGCGCCTAGCGCTCGCGGGTTTGAGTACGCAGGATTAAGCGTCACTGTCGCAACCCCTGCGGTTGACGGAGAGACGTTCTATATCGAACCGATTTCTCGTCCGGCAGGTGGCATGCGACTGCTGCAAAGCGACCCCTTTGCCATTGCCACCGCAGAGACCATGCGTGTAATGGGCAGCGCCAGCAATATTGGTGAAGCCAAGGTGACATTAACCTACGCGCCAGAGCCAGCCTTTGACGGCTTTGAATACGGCGCAAGCATCTTCGCCCTTGGTAACAACCCGAGCCAAGACGCTGCGCAGCTGGTTAAAGCCAGTGATCTCACTCCAGCATTTGTCATTCCAAAAGGGACCGACCAAGCGAATGTGATGCTCGATGTGCCCTACGACAGCAATCTCACCTTTCAGGTAATGACCAGCAACGGCGTGCATGTTTTAGGTCACACATTAAGCGCCAATGAACAAGTCCGAATGCTATCGGGTGACTCAGGGTTCAGTGCTGACAGCACCTACAGCGCTAACTACCTCAACGCCACCGGCTCATCGGCTTACCTCGACCTCGATTTAACCTACGGGTTTTTAGCGCGAGATGTTGAGCGCAAAGACTGGTTGGTCGATAGCAATGGCATTAGTAGTGAATATACCACCACAACATTAAATGCTGCGGCGACCTCGGGCGATGTTCGCCTACAGACCAATGACGCCGCCGTCGCCGTCGACCTTATCGCCGCGAATAGCCTGCAGTTGAATGGGGTTTCCCTCTCTGCGCTTTCTCTCGCCGCCGGCAGCACTAGTTCTGCTGCGCAGATGGCAACGTGGCTCAATAGCGCCGCAAACACCAATGTTACCGCCAGCGCGCAAACCATTATTGAAGTCGATGCAGAAAATATTGATTTCACCCAGCAAGTTAAAATTAATGGTGTGCTGATTGGTAATGGCGGTTTGCTCACATCCACCGCCGCGCTCGCAGAGGCCATCAACGCCAAGACCGCCCAGAGTAATGTCGTCGCCAAGGTGACCTACGACGGCAAGCTGCAGATTACCAACGCCGCCGGCTATGAAGGCGAAAATATTACCCTATCCAATCCCAATGGCAGCGCCGTCAAAAACGCCTTGGGTCAGATTAATAAAACCTATGTCGGGCAACTACAGTTAGAGGCAGCCGGTGAAATTCGGTTAACCTTTGGCGCCGCAGGCGTTCCGGCTGACTTAGCCACGCTGGGTCTGCGCACGGGCATTTATGTCAACGGTCCTGTCACTGAAGAGCTTGCGGTATTTGTAACCGGTACTGGCAGTGCTGGCGTCGCCGCAGGGTTTGGCGCACCCAACAACGAGGCCGCCAAGCAGAGCCTTGAACAGCCTTTCACTATCCAGTTTTCCAGCGCGAATCAGTACAGCATTGTTGATGACGCCACTGGAACCGTGGTCGCCACGCGCAGCTACAGCGCCGGTGATGAGATAAAACACAAAGGCTTTGTTATTGCGTTTGATGGCAATCCCATTGCAGGCGATGTGTTTGCTGTCGATAGTAATAGTGACGGCATTGGCGACAACAGCAACATGCTAAAAATCGTTGCCCTGCAAGACAAAGAATTGATCGATGGCAGTCGCACCCTGAGTGAAGCCTACATAGGCCTAGTCAGTGTTGTCGGCAGCAAAGCGGCGCTGGCAACCATCTCCAGAGATGCCCTGCAGGTAGTCTACGATCAAGCCGTCGAGGCCAAAGATCAGATATCTGGCGTCAGTCTCGACGAAGAGGCCGCCCAGTTAATCCGCTTTCAGCAGGCGTATCAGGCATCGGCACAGATTATTCAAGTAGCCTCAAAACTATTTGATTCGATATTAAGTATTCGTTAAGGAAGCGGCAGATGAAAGTTTCGACCAGTCAAATTTTTGAACGCGCCATGGCACAAATGTCAGCGCAACAGTCGAAAGTAGCGAACATGCAAACGCAGCTTGCCACTGGGAAACAAATAATTCGTCCCAGCGACAACCCCGATCAGGCTGGTTTGATTCAACGGCTCAGCACCGCGCTGAACCGACAAGACAGCTACGCCAGCAACCTCGGCGCCCTAACCAGTCGCTTAAAGGCCGAAGAATCGGCACTTATGACGACTGAAAATATTATGCAGCGCGTTCGCGAGCTAGCCGTTCAGGCCACTAACGACACACTCAGCACCTCTGACCGCAAAATTATCGCCACCGAAGTCAAAGCGCTGCGCAATGAACTGCTATCGCTGGCAAACACCCAAGACGTTTCTGGAAATTATGTTTTTGCCGGCTCAATGGCCCGGACAAAGCCCTTCGCTGCAAATGCTCAGGGCACACTCGTCTATCAGGGCGACAGCAATCGCATCATGGTCGACATCTCTGATCAGCGCCAGATGCAGCTCAATCGCCCAGGCAGCGAAGTGTATTATAGTATTGTCCGTGAAACTGCAGGCGGCACCTCTGAACGCGTCGGCTTCTTTTCAGTGCTCGATGACTTTTCTGCGGCCCTCGATAACAACAACACCGCACAGATGCAGAGCAGCTTGGGTGAAATTAGTCAATTGACCCAGAACACCGCCATTGCCATTGCCGATGTCGGTAGTCGTATGGCCATGGCAGACTTCCAGACCGATGCGTTAAACGACGTCAAAGCGCGCTATCAGCAACTGCTGTCAAATGCAGAAGATTTGGATTACGCCAGCGCCATTACGCAGCTCACGTCGGAGATGATGTCGCTCGAAGCAGGGCAGAGTAGTTTTGCCAAAATTTCGCAGCTGAGTTTGTTTGATTACATAAGATAAGCGCCGCCCAACTTGTTAGGGATAGATACCAATCCCCCGATTTAGAGACCCGAGATGGCTGAAACCACCACTAGTTCAAGCTCCAGCATATCAACCCAGATTTTAACAACCCTGGGTGCGGGCTCTGGCATCGACGTTGTTGCGCTGGCAAAAAACCTCACCGATGTCACCAAGGTGCCACAACAAGAAGCAATTCAAGAAAAGATCACCGCAAGCGAAGCCTCCGTGTCCGGCTATGCCCTGATCGCCTATCAGCTTGGCGTGGTAAAGACAGCGTTTGAACAACTCAACGATGCCGATGAACTGTCTGTCAGCTCTGGAACTACCTCTGATATTAACAAAGTCAGCTTCTCCGCTCTCTCTGGCAATGCCGCCGCCGGCTCCTATGATCTAACTGTCAGTCAGCTTGCCCAGGGGCAGCGCACAATTTCTGACCAATTTAGCTCAAAGACCACAGTGCTTAACGCGTCGCCATTTGATATCTCGCTGTCTGTTGGCGCTACGCGAGCAGGCACCTATACAGAGGCCCTCTCACAAGCCGATCTGCGGACAGCCATCGCCAGCGGCCCGATCACCATAACCGACGGCAGCGGCAACACTATTACAGTCACCCAGGCCGAGATCAATGCCGCAGGTAACACCGCCACCGGCGCTGAAACCCTTGCAGGCTATGCAGCTGCGTTGCAGGCCAAAGCGGCCGCATCAGGGCCCTTTGCATTCAATGTCGCTGGCAATGGCAACAGCGGCGTGACATATACCCAAAAGAGCGCCGGTACAGGTGTCATTGCAAGTGCGCAAGGGCCTATTACTGCAGGCATTAGCGCCACCGCAGCGATTTCTGGTGTTGCCGCAAAATACAATGTGAGCGCCACAGCCGCTGCCACCACGACACTTGTTGTTGGTGACGGTAAAAATACCGTCAGCATCGCCAGCGCGACCTACACATCGATAGCCGGTCAAGTAGCTGCCATTCAAAATGGCGCTGGCTATGACGACCTTCTTTTCACGGTCGCCAGCAATGTCAATGGCGACGGCTTTGAATTTGTCTACAAAACCACGGGTGCCGTCACAACCGCACCCACCGTTACCGGTTCAGGCGGCACTCACACAGTGACCTCAACACAGACGGGCGTGACCGCGGTGAATGCCCCGACCACCACAACCATTGCCGTCACAGACCCCACTCCAGCAGGCGTCGTTAGCGCAATTAATGCCGCTGGCACAGGTGTCACCGCTAGATTGGTTGATACCGGTATTCAGGGTTCTAATTACCGGATAATGATAACCGGTGCTACCGGCAGCCAGAGTGTATTCTCTCTCTCCTCTAGCCCCGATATAGGCTTTGGCGACGTCGGTAACACTCTGCAGACAGCCCAAGATGCCATCTTGTCTGTCAATGGGCTATCGATTACCCGCAGCAGCAACGAAATATCCGACGCAATTGGCGGCGCCACCCTCGCCTTGACAGCGACCACAGATACCGCGGTACGTCTAAATGTGAGTAGTGACAAGTCTGTTATGAAAACAAATGTGCAGGCAGCCGTTGCCGCCTACAACGAATTCAATAAGTTGCTCACTGACTTAACCAGCTCAGTCCCTAACGAAGATCTCGAGTACAGCGGCGCCCTCGCCAGAGAGCAGAGCGCAGTGCGTTACATCAAGCAGCAAGTATTTGACAAAATTATGGGAGATTCATCGACCAAGAGCGGTGTTGTCTCCGCCATGAGAGATATTGGCGTGAGTGTTGATAAAACAGGCAGCCTGACATTCAATAGCGACCGCTTCGATGCAGCAGCACTGGATCATTACGAGGACGTGGTCGCCATGTTGTCAGCTAATACCAGCAATCAGAATCTCTACTCCGCAGCCAGCAAGGGACTAGCGCAGGACGTCGCTACGGTGATCACCAATCTAACCAATAGTACCGGTATTGTCGCGACCCGAAAAAATAATGCTGAAGACTACCGAGAAGATTTTGCCGACGAGTTATTGGCATTAGAGGCGCGTATGGAAAACGTCTATCAGCGCTATTTGACCCAGTTTGCCGCTATGGACTCCATGCTAGAAAAAATCGACGGCACCAAAGAGTACTTGACGGGCCAGCTCGAATCCCTCGCTAATATGTATAAGCCCCAGTAAGCGGCGAAGAGTGATAAAGCCCTAAATGCCCGCGTACTGCGGGTATTTTTTTAACTCGAGATCCTCCACCTAAAGGCAATGCAAACGACTTCACCCATAAAAAAACCCGGCGCGGGCCGGGTTTTTGGTGTTGCTAAGCGCTGTGTTGCAGAATTACTTGAGCAAAGCGAGTACTGACTGTGCCTGTTGGTTAGCTTGCGCCAACATAGCGGTACCTGCCTGCTGAATAATCTGCGTGCGGGCCAGTTCAGTTGACTCTGAGGCATAGTCTGCATCGAGAATACGGCTGCGTGAGGCGGCAGTGTTCTGAGAAACGTTAGCTAGGTTGTCAACGGCGTATTCTAAGCGGTTAAT
>Ga0102886_1000315_pt1 | contig 21279 bp, 15 predicted proteins | sample Colrivmet1550A02_FD_84499 | JGI IMG/M metagenome (GOLD analysis project Ga0102886, IMG submission 84499) | Estuarine microbial communities from the Columbia River estuary - metaG 1550A-02 | ecosystem: Environmental > Aquatic > Marine > Intertidal zone > Estuary | place: USA: Columbia River... | reverse complement strand
GTTCCATCTCTCTAGTCTTGGTGTGTTCCATTATCCAACCACCAGAGTTGATGTACTCTGTTACACTATCTATTTCTTCTTGCCCATATACTGGGTTCATGTGGCTGTTAGGTGTTATCATAATACCATCCGTATGTTTCTGTTAATGCTTCTTCTAATGTATAGTTTGGTGTCCATCCTAGTTCTTTCAATCTTGAATTATCAATTGCTCTGTTTTTAATTCCTTCTGGTCTATCAGTGTTGTACCATAATGTACCTTTGAATCCACTTATCTCTTTCAATGTTTCTGCTAATGTTCTAATAGAAGTTTCAACTCCACTAGCAACGTTAACTGTATCATATTTATTATTGTTTAGAATTATATCCATTGCACTCACGGCATCCTTGATATAAATCAAGTCTCTACTTTGATTACCGCTTCCCCATATTTCAATCTGCTCATGGTCTTCTTTGACTGCTGTAACAAACTTTTGCATCAATGCACCAATTACGTGTGCGTGTTCGCCAGTTCTGTCACCGGGTCCAAACATATTAGAGTTGATTGCAGTTCGCCAATGCGTTCCTGCTTTTTCATTCTTTGCTCTACATTGATACATGCCCATTAACTTTGGCAATGCTGTTGGCAAATATGTTTTGTATGGTTCGCCGTTCATCAATTGGTCTTCAGTGTACGGTTGACTTCCTTCAGCAGGATAACTACAAGTGCTTCCTTGTAGTAGCACTCTATCTATTCCAAACTCAGAACATACATTGAATATATTATTCTGAATAGTTAAATTCTTTATCATCAGTTCATAAGCAAAATCTAAATCTTCTTGCAGACCACCAACAGTAGCCGCATTGATTACTACGTGAGTTGGTAATCCATATGTCTTGTTCAGTCTGTCGAATTCTGCATGTGTACTAGTTGCATCACTGTAATCTACGGTGTCAGTGTTACCGCCCATAGCGTTTCTAACTACTGTGTTGTAGTGTGACCCTACTAATCCTCGATTGCCTGCTATATAATATTTCATGCTATCCTTTTGTGTAGTGGTATTTAGTTCATCTATTTTGTATTACTATGAAATCATTTAACTCTGCTTTAGGAGAGTGTATGGTTGATAATGGATATTCATAACCTGTGTCTCTATTTTGATATTGTAATAAAAATTTAGACTCTATAGAAAAATTATGAAATTCATTATAAACAAATGGATATGGTTGCAACACTGCTATTCCGCCTGGCTCTAAATATTCTTTTACGTTCTCAATGAAAAACTTTATGTCTTTTAACATGTATGGCATAAAGAATGTACTTTGTGCGCCAGTTTTACCATCAACAGTTTCCCAGTTTTGACTAACACTTCCTTGAGAAAAGTTCACAATTCTGTCTGATTGCCAGAAAATATTTGACATAGTGACAAGTATAACATCATATTTCTTACCTAGTTTAAATTTTTGTTGAGGGCGAATGTGAATATCCATAGGGACTAAATCAATCTCTTTCCACATATGTTGCAAGTCTGGTAACATATCACCTGCTTCCTCATAAGAATTTGTGCAGTTAACTTCTGTGAATCCCTCAGACTCTAAAAACTTAGGAGTGATACCAAAATGTGTCCCCATGTCTAATATTTTTGTATCTCTTGGTGCGTAATGTAATCCTATATTCTTCATAATCATAATATGATTTGCCCAATACTCGGGCATTAGACTTGCATTGAAATAATCAGAGTGTCCTTTCTCTTTGAAATACTCTATAATTCCATCTTGTTCTTCAAAGAACTCCGTAAGAAATTTATCGAATCTTCCTCTAAGACTTGGAATATTAGAAGGATGTCTATTTCTCCATGTTCCTTTTTTGAAATAAAGTTCAAAGTGGTCTTTAAACATATCATATACATAATTACTATTCAATAATTTATCGACTTTTTCATCAGCCCAGGCTGACTCCCATTTAATCTGGTTAGACATATGACTTTTGAATACTAATTTTCGTTGTATTATATGACTGATTTCTCTTACTATTCGATGTATTCTTGACCTAGAATCGTGGTCAATCGGTCTGTAAAAGCCATCCTCGTATGGATTATCTAAGTCAAACAGATAATCTATATTATCGTATGGCAACTCTTGTTGTTTTATACGGGCGTCTTGTAGTATTTCTTTGTCACCATCCAACACCATAGATAATATTTCTTCTGTTTCTTTGCCTAATTCTTTTGCTAATGCTACCGCACCCATATACAGTCTCTTTCTAGGGTCGTGTGAGAGGGCAACTAAACTGGTATTTTCAAAATCAACATCATCTATAGAAATCAATTTGAATCCTAGTTTAGGAGAAATCTCGTCTAACACAATATTACTTTCAGTTGGTATGATTGCTACTTGTGTGTTTTCACTATACCATATTTTGTTATTCCAATCTAAATCGTCAATCTTTTTAATTTGTTTAGATGTTAATCCCGGCTTTAACTTTAAGTTATCATCTATTGAAAGTGAAGTTAATATCCGTTTGTCAACATTGTGAACAAAGTTATCCTTGTAATGATTGTAGTTGTGTTCTAATATTTCCTGCATGTTGCTGTCATAGATTACAACCCCGTAATCATCTACTTCTAATGGAATAGTTAAGATTTTTTCAATACTATCGCCAATAAGTTTTACTCTATGTTGAATATGACTTCCCTTATCGTACTCTTCAGACCAAAAATCATCAAATGTTCTGAATCCCAGTTCTTTTAAATGAGCCATAAATCCCTTATCACCAACAACGATGAATGGCTTTTTAGATAATATTGCTTGTGATAACTTTTCACTTATTGACACCATTCCATTATTAGTTGACGTGAATTCTGTGATAACTTCTGCGTATATTTTTTGTCTTATAGGAAACATCTCACTGACTCGGTCTAGACTAGAACTGCCAAACCATTCATCTCTGTCTATCTCTGGATTATATGGTAGCCGTGTGTCGTATATTTCTTCAGCAATCCTTTCAAATATTTCTTTGTCATAATCATCACTATGATAACTAGCAATGCCCGTAATTGCATCTTTATCCATCTGAGGAGTTATATTATCATTTGCTGAGCCTAGAAAACTTAAATAAAAGTCCTTTGATATGTTGAGATTTCTTTTTAATAGTTCAGCCATCAGTAAAATCCTATTAGTTCTTAATCTTCGATTTAAAGATAAGATATGTCTAGGCTCATTATCAGTTAATGGAATACTTAATCCTTCATTCCAGTTCCAATCGCCGTATCGTAATACAGTTCTCGATGCACTGATTATTTCTATCGTGCCTTCCCATTCACAGTTTTCATACATTGTCCAGTATTTTACATTATGATGACATTTTAAATGACCAAAAAACTTGTCCACCAATCTATAGGTTTCTTCGTTGACTAATTCGACACCCATATCAATTATAATACATGTATTTCCTTCTTCTATATTACTAATTACACCGTCATCATTTTTCAAATCTTCTAGCATGAATAAAACAGAATCTTCATAATTGAATTCGTCACCCAAATCTAGTAGTTGGGTTCTATATATGTGAGTTGATAAACTAGGAGAGACAAAATAATAATTATCGAAACGCACACTTGGGTCTAATTCGTCAATATAGTTTTGATAGATATCATAGTTCTCGACCGGACATACCTCCAGTGTATCTGGACCTTGCCAGTCGTTAATAATCCGACTAGAACGATTTACAACTCTTTTGTTATAGTACATCATAATATTTTCTTTATTTCCCTAGCAAGATATTGAGTAGTATCCTGTCCCCAATGACCATCATCAAGTTTATCTATTATATTAGTATCTTCATTATCTTTCATGTATATAGAAACGCATCGTCTGTTTTCGATATTCATATCTTTTATGTATTTGTCGATAATTTTATAATCAACTGGATGTAGTTCCTGTTCAAATCCAATAATTCTAACTAGTATTATATTCCAATTCATTGCTCTTGTTATCCAATCAATTCTCCTTAGATTTGTTTCTAAATTTTTTAAATATACATTTGCGTATGTTGTATGAGAACGTATTATTCCATCTCTAGCAGTGTTTACCATCTTTTTTAATTTCTTTTTTGAACTTATTGTTTCTTTATCTAAATCGTCTGCTACATGGTCCCAGTCTGGCGATATGTTATAATTTCTTATAGTACCATTTCCTGACTCTATATCATCTTTTTTATGAAAGGGATTAACACCATGAATTGAATCTGGATATTCAGCATCTACAAAAAAATCAAATCTATACAATGATGACATTGCTATTATTATTGATTTTGTTTTGTGAGCGTTTTCATCGTTAGTCCATTTTTCTAATCTATTTACAATTGTATTATTGCCTGCTCCAGGGCAACCAAAATTAGGAAAGAGAATATCTGGACATTCTCTTCTTAATACTGTCCCTAGTTCGTGTTCTTTGGGTAATCCATGACCGAACATGAAACTATCTCCGAATATAGGAATGATTGTCCTTTCATTTTCTATGTTACTTATGTCTGTCCTTGTCGGATAATCAGTTTCATAAACTTCAGTCTCACCAGTAAAATGAAGATGATTGATTCGATTTGGTACACTATTACCCGTCTGTTGTCTTTTTAAATTTGAAAACAATGAAAATTTAGATGTAATGTTACTTGGCTCTGTATAAATTCTAGTCGAATTATGTCCTGTGTAGTAGTCATCTGACTTACCATGAAGAGTGCCATTTTTGTATTCTCCTTCATCCCACTTTGTGCCATCATCCCAATATCTAACGTACGGACCATCCAATGTGCCTTTATTAAATGTGAATTCGGTTGATATCGTGCCACATGGTGCATATGTAATTTCTTTACCATGCCTTTGGCCATCTTTATATTGATGTTCCCACATAAGTCTTCCATCAGGAGAATATTGTGTCATTACTTCACTTTGATTTCCTTTTTTGTCAAAGATAGTAGTATTTTTTAGTTGGTCGGTTCCATAATAATGATAGTGAACTCTTCTTTGAAATTCACCGTTGTTGAACCACTGCTCATCTTCTATTCGTCCGTCTAATCTGTATCTACAGTAGTGTCCATGTCTCTCACCATCTTTATATTCACCGCTATCTCGTTTAATTTTTATTGTATCATCTTGAATCTTTCTATACATATTATAACAATAAGGCTCATCAAAGTCAACCCACTCAGTGATATGATAATCAACTTGGCTTGGCTTTTCGAAGATTGCGTCTGTATCTGCAAACTTACTATTTTTTGTTGTGTCTAACCATATAGTAATGTCAGCATCAAAATACTTTCTTGTTTCTTCTAAGGGACAAATAAAATCAGCAATTACGCTTTTGCCTGCTTCTACTAGAACATCTGATAAGAACTTCATTCTATCTGCTTGGCGTAATCTACCTTCTTTGGAGAAGTCCCAATCATTAAACTCTTCCCTAATCTTGTCGGCGTTCAGCCAAACAGCATCCATCACTTTTGATAATGGTTCTGACAATGTACTTTTACCACTGCCAGAAAGTCCACACACTAATATCTTTTTAGGATTCATTGCCATATGCCTCTATACTTTCAATCGTTTCACTGAACTCATCGTTTGTTTCTTTGCCACAAAACAAAGAGCAAGTTCTCAATCGTTTGTCTCTAACATTATTATCTTTAAAATTCTCTACCCACTTTTCTTGGAACATTGGTCCATCTATTATATCTTCCAACTTTGTGTGATGTAAACTTATCTTATCTCTTCCAAAAGAGTTTATAAAATCTTTAAGTTGTGCTGTTTCTTCATTGTCATAAGCATAGTACTTACTTGCTGTAAAGCAACAAGGAAAAACTAAACCATCGTGTGCTACAAACACACTCTTGTTGTGAAGAACCATACAATCAATTTTGCTGTTTCCTAGTTTGACTTCCCATTCAGTTAATGGTCTATCGTCATCTTTAATAAATTTAGGTGGAATATATGTCGGTGTTGTTTCTACTGGAATACCTCTTTCTTCATCCTTTTTTATCTTTTGAATTATAGATTCAATATCATCAGGCTCTGTCATGGTCTTTGTTTGCTTGTAAAAGTCTTCATACTTCACTGAAGCAACTATTTTATTTGTAAATTCGTTTTCTGGTGGCTCAAGTACATACTGATAAGAACCATCAGTATCAAACACTCGTATGCCCTCTTTCACTTCTCTATTTAAATCATTATGAACAAATCCCATTGCTTTCTTTTCAAAGAATTTGTCAAAACCTAGTTCATCTGCTAATGCTCTTGCTTCTGCTATTTGATGTTGGTTGTGCTTGAATACAAGAAACTCCCATCTAGCACGTCCGCCACCCTTTATAAAGTTTTTCATAGCCATCATTATTTTTGACCAATTAGTTCCTTTTCTATACAGATGATTTGTGTCTTCTAACCCATCTACAGAAAACGTTAAAATTCCACGTTTTCCTATTAGTTCACCGAGTGATTGCCAAAACTCTGGGTTTCTGCCACTTCCGTTTGTATTCATTGTAATTCTAAGATTTGGATTTACAGACTTAGCATAAGTGAGAATGGGTATAAGGTCAGGATTAGTCATGGAGTCTCCATAGTTGCCACACATTGATAATCCATATAATTGCTTAATGAAGTCATCACTAAACCACTCTTTAAATTTTTCAATACTTACATATGTTTCTTTGAACGATGTATTTTTTAATCCGCCATTTGCTCGTCTATTACATACTGGACACAATGCATTACATAAACTACTAGTCTCTAAATCTAAATGAAGTAATTCTTTGTGTTTATACATTGTTCTCTTTCCAACTTTTGTATAGTTGTGACTCACTGATTCCTTCGTGCTTTTTATTTCTGTGTTTGTGTCCTTGCCACAAAATGTTCCACAAGTATATAACTTTCCTTCTTCTATAGAATTCTTGTTCCAACTATTGACAAATCCGGTTTGCATAATATCGGACTCTATAATATCTTTTATATTTTTCGTTTCGCTAAGAGTTATTGTTTCTTCTCCATAACTCTCTACAAAATTTCTCAACTGCACAGTCTCATAACTAGCAGTTGCATAATATTTACTTGCTGTAAAGCAACACGGAAACACAACGCCAGTTGAGGAAACAAACACACTTTGTGATTTCTCCATGCCGGCCCAACTCAAAGCAGAACACTCAATCTGGCACTTATCTAATTTTTTTACGCCAATTGGGTCCTCATCTGATATAGTTTCTAAATGGGCAGACAGGCCAACACTTCTATAGTTGAAGGTTTCGGTTATATCTTCTAGTTGCATAGGCATAGTGCTTTCATTTGTGAAGTTATCGGATTTGTATCGTACTGCTGGCTTTCTTATTGCTTCGTTTTGCCATTCATCATCTGGACTATATAGATAGTGGTCAAACGAACCATTGGATTTTAATTTTCTGATAATTGAAATTCCATCCTCGCCAGCCATAAATCCCATTGCTTTCTTTGGCCAAAACTCATCCATACCCAAATCTTCTGATAACTTTCTTGCTTCTGCTATTTGATGTTGGTTGTGTTTAAAAACTAAAAATTCCCACACTGTTCTTACCTTCTTTGTAGAAGTAACGGCTTTCATAGCAGTCATTACTTTTTCCCAGTTGACTCCTTTTCTATACAGATGGTTTGTGTCTTCTAATCCATCAACACTAAAAACTATACGTCCTTGTTTGCCTATAACTTCTGCTAAATCTTTCCAAAACTCGGCATCTCTACCACCTGCATTAGTGTTCATAGAAATAGCACAAGTTGAATTTATAGACCTAAAGTATCTGAGTATGGAAATCAAATCCGGCGCAGTCATAGGGTCGCCATAGTTTCCACATAAAGTTAATTGTTTCATTCGTCTTATCAAATCAATAGGAAACCATGCCTTGAATTCACCCAGTGTAACTGCTCTTTCTATCATTATTGGATTCTTAGGTCCACCAGACAGGCGCCTGTTACAAATTGGACACTCTGCGTTACACAAACTGCTTATTTCTAAATGTATGTCTTTTATCTGTTCGTAATCATACATGAGTAATCATTCCTTTAAATTCTGGTAGATAGTCTTCAATATTTTGTTTTCGTATCTCATCTAAATTACGTGTATATTCTTTTGCTTGTTCCCATTTATTGGGTTTATCTGGTCCACCGAACATAGTTTTTAGTTCATCAAGTTTCCATTTATCAAATACATCTTCGAAACTCTTATGAATTTTGTCACGCATCTCTTTTGGTAATACAGCAGGAGATAAGATATCTGGGTCGTATACATAATTGTGATGTACGAAAGTTCCATACTTCTTATTGAATGCTATGTAGAAATCACCCAATGTACTGTAGTTCATCCACGAAACTGTCTGTGTAATGTCCATTTCAAAGCCTTCGTTTTTTAGGCGGAGAAAGTTTTTCTCAACATCGTTCCATTTTGTGGGATAGCGGATGTAGTGGTTTCTATCACCTAAGTCATCTATGCTACAACTTATTTTAACATGGTCAAACTTCTTCCATAAGTCTATAACTTTCTCATTCATTAATGTCATATTAATATTATACCACAACTTGATATCAGTTTTGCCTAATTCAACAAGTCGTTCTAAGAACGCAAAGTGTTCTTTGATTAACATTGGTTCACCACCATTAATGTAAAAAGTTTTAACGTTATCACAGTGTTGTAGTAAGTCTTCCCAAAATCCCTCACGTTCTGGCCATCTGAAGCCTTCCATTGTGTTATAATCTGTCAACTGAAACGTAGTTGCTTTCTGTAACGCATCATAATCATTTCTCCATTTACTACTAGAAGCAGGATTACAAGTACGACAAGCAACGTTACAAGTGTTGCCTAGACGTAGTTCTACAAATTCTAATTGTACATCTTTCATATAGCCTGTATTATCTGTTACTTCTCTCGCAACATCTATAGTATACTCTGGATAGTTTTTGATTTCTTCTACACGTTTTGAGTTCATACCCTTGGCTTCTTCTGCGTAGCAACGCAAACAGGCTTTGGGTTTTTTGCCATCTAATACTTCTAGTCTTGCTTTCTTGTAACTATCACTGTTCATTGTGTCGTGTACAGTGTCGTGGTTTAGATTATAAAATCTATCACCATCACGTGAACTACTCAACGCATGGCGATGGTCAGCAACACAACAATGTGTTACTCCGCCATGAGGATGCGTAGCAAGATGTTGAAACAACAATGGGCAGAAAGTATCACTCATCAATTAATTCTACATTAGTTAGTTTAGTACATTTTACCATCTCTTTTATGACTTCTTCTTTGTTCGTTTCAGTCATATCTATTTTTCCTAATATAATTCTTCCAGAAGTAAACATGGGCAAATTAAAATCATAATATTGGTCAAGATTATTTTCTTTAATCCATGCATCGATATTTGATGTCCAGTGTGGAATGCCAGTCGTCTCTTCCTTAAGTTCTTCCTTAAGTCGAACCTCAAATGCAGGATGTACTGTTATTTGTTGTTCAAGTCCTTTTGTTTTTACTAATTCTAAATCATTAGTAGCATAGCACGTCTGTAAATCTTTACCAACTCTAAAGTAATCAAGTGTTAAGTCACCCCATTCAAAATCTGTTCTGAAATTATTATAGTCTTCGTCTGTTAGATTTTGTATCTCCGCTCCTCCATGTTGAGTCATTAGACGTGTTGTTCCGAAAAATTCTAAGTTCTCTGGTGGAGACCAATATTCCATAGAATGAACAAGTTGATTTATTTCTTCTAAGAGTTGATATATTTCTCCGTTTTGACAGTATTCAGCAGAGTCGTTAACTTCTGGCATATTTGATACATTCTCAAAATACAAATGAAGTGCGTTAAGTTTTAATATCTCACAATCAAGTGAGTTTTCATTTAATACTAGAGACTCATCAACGTTTGGAATTCCATCCTTTGATTTAATTTGTTCGATTATCCAATTCATTCTTTTTTTCATTTTAAAAAAAGTATCAACTTGAACTGATGGATAAAAATTATAAGAACAATTTAATATATCTTCTTTAAGCATTGTGTCCATAATTCTAATAAATTTTTCAGTTGTTGAGCAATCTTTTGTTAAATTAAAAACAACAGAATATGTTTGGTCATCCAATTTATATTTTGACAGAGAATGCTCGCCTCTCACGGGAGGCAACATATCTGTTTGTGATAGTGTCATTTTAAGTTTCATTTTTCTTCACCTTTCCACCATTCATATAGTTCATCATCTGCTTTGTATATGTCAGCAATTGTAATTTTTTCATCTCTAATACTATCTAGTCTATCTTGGTAACCTTTACCATTCTTTTTGCCTTGTATAAATTCTTCTGGATATTCTTCTTCAAATGAAGGTCTATTTCTCATTTCTCTTAACGTATTTATTAGTGTAAATTGTTTGTGGGTGGCAATAGGTTCCATATACTCAAGTAACTCGTCAATCTTTCTAGTAAGAATATGTTTCGGCCATGCAAAGGGCGAGAATATAATGTCTGGATGAAACGCAAACATAATCTTTGTTTCTATTCTCACATCAAGTTCTAAACTTAAATCAAACAAGTCTTTGATACTAAACATACCTGGACCAGTAATCGTTAAGTCAAACAACATCTTATCTTTTCCACCTGGTGCGGCTAGACCTTCTTTGAAGTTTTCTAACCATTCTTCCCATACGATTCCTTTACGAATGAACTCAACAATATCACCTGTTCCATCTATACTCGCACACATCAGCCAATCTTTGAACTGTGGTAGATAGTCAAATAGTTTTTGACCTTTGAATTCAGTACGTGATAGATTAGAATTATATCTTAGATGACAGTTCTTTGCTGAACCATTCTTGACCATTTCTTCTAATGCCCACCAATGTATATCATACATCAATGGTTCTCCGCCAACCCAATAGATTTCTTCAACTATGCCTTTCGATATTGCTTCTCTGAATTCTGGTTCAACAACTTCAGTCTGAAACGAGGTCATCTTCTTCTTAACATCTTTCTGCATAAACGGTTGTTGTTCTATGCTCCACATATTATTCTTTTTCTTTTCTGCTTCCCAAGACGATGACAATTGTTCGCCACACATACGACACTTGAAGTTACATAAGTTTGAGTATCTGTAATCAAATGAAATAACAGGCATCGTTGTGTGTCCATCTTCGTCTGTGTTGTCAAATGCTTCTTGTATCTTATCTCTGAATAGAACACCCGTAAACCATTTACGGTATGATGATATACTTAAGATGTCATCGTTACATACATCACACTGTGATATGCGTTCACCTGCCATAAGTTTCTTGCGGATGTCTTTCATATACGGTGAGTTCCAATGTTCTTCTAAACTGACAGGATTAAAATCGTCTGCCAATGTTTTAGATTCTTTTATCTCGCCATACGTCTCATCGTTAGTCGCATCAATATACTGTTTTTGAAATGAGTGTTCTTCTCTACTTGCACAACACATTCTTCTCTCACCTTGTGGAGATATGTAAGTGTGTGACCACGGTGCCATACAGAAAGTTTTGTTCTCACTTTCTTCAGCACAACTGCCATCTTTATTCCAAATTGGTACTATTTTCATGTCTCTAATACGCCAGTCTTTTCATTTCTTTTTCCATGATAAAAAGGAAATTGTTTTGCTATCTGTACCACTTCATCGTAGTTGATTATCAATTCTTGTTTTTGTTCTTTTGTTAATTGCTTTTTCATTCCTCGAATATCATTATCAATATCAATAAATTCATTTAACTTTTCATAAGGATAAAAGGTACAATTATAATCATCTTTATATCTATCTACATACTCATTATAGAGATGGCAATCTCTTTGATATCTCGTACATCTAGTCTTGATGTACTCGGTGTCTATATGTCTCTTTTTGTGTTCTCTTATTTTGTTGTCAGTTACAACCCAAGAGTTGTCCATCTCGGCAATCATATGACTGCAAATTGTATCTAAACAATCAATTCTAAAACAAAAATGTAAGTCAGTAACATTTAATCCACGAAAAAAATTATCAGTGGCAGATAAATCAAAAGCACATTCATTTTGTTGTTGCGGTTCTTGTTGTGGCGTGCGGTCGACAACACCAGTTGTCACAAGATACTTCATACTCCAATCTTTATAAAACTTAATTTTTTTAAGTTTATCAAAAAACATTTGATATTCGCATGGATGTATTTCTGTAGAATAAAAATCGTGTTCCCAAAAGTTAAATGGAGGATTACATAGATTTTGTGCAACATGGTGTTCCACGACCGTGCTTCCTGTTCTTGCAGTGTAAATGATTAGATGTTTACTCATTTCGTCTCGTGTTCATCATCGCCGTCACTATTCCAAATTGGTACTATTTTCATGTCTCTACTCCACACATTAAAGAACATGCTTTTAATCTTTTATTTCTTATATCTCTGTCTTTAAAACTTTCAATCCATTTGTTTGTATACATGTCTCCATCAATGATATCTTTCAATGATGTATGATGAAGTGAAATCTTTTCTTTTCCGTAATCATTTATAAAGTTTTTTAATGGTAGTGACACTTCACTATTAGCATCATCATAAAAACTAGCAGTGTAACAACAAGGAAAAACTAAACCTGCGTGATTGACCCAAATTTGATTTCTGTCTATTGCTTCGCATTGAATATCACATTTACTTAATTTCTTATCATGTTCATTTAGCGGACTGATTAAGTCGACCTCTTTCTTTGTCCAATGTAAGACGTGAGTAGACGACTTTTCAGATTTCTTTAGTTGTAATTTAATATCTTTAAGATATCCTGAAGTTGACTTAGAACCCATTTCTACTGTGTCATTGAAGACATTTCCAAGTTGTATATCTTGTCTAGGATTCCAATTTTTTCCTTTAATATCAATCGAAGGTTTAATTGTATATTCAAATATTCCTTCTGTTCCGTAAACATGCATGTTGTTTTCACCATCGTCATCTTTATAAAATCCAAATGCTTTCTTTGGAAAGAAAGTTTCAATGCCCAACTCGTTTGACAATTTTCTTGCTTCTTCTATTTGATGTTGGTTGTGTCTGAATACGAGAAACTCCCACCGTGCTTTTGCACCTGTTGATTTGTAATTCGTCATGGCAGTCATAATTTTATCCCAATAAGTACCTCGGCGATATATCCAATTTGTATCTTCAAGACCATCAACACTGAATACTAAAGTTCCATTTTCTTTAAATATTTCACCCAAGTCACGCCAAAACTCTGGGTCTCTTCCACTTGCGTTTGAGTTCATCTGCATTCTTATATCTGGATTTATAGACTTGAAGTATTGTAAAATAGGTATGAGGTCTGGATTAGTCATAGCATCCCCATAGTTTCCACACATTCCAAGTTGATGAATCTGTTTAATGAAATCTACTGAGAACCAATCTTTTATATTCTGTAAAGTCATATATGTTTCTGTAAATAATGGATTCTTTACTCCACCCGAGGCTCTACGACCACATTGTGGACATAGGGCATTACAAAGACTGCTCACTTCTAATTCAAGATGTCTTATGTCTTTATAATCAATCATTACTTTCCTAACGCATCGGTGTCTGTATTCCAACCGCCCACTGTTTCGTGTTCATCATCTCCACCATCATATGCTTTGGTTGTTGCAGGGTCGCCTGCTCTATCAACTGATTCAAGTTCTATAGTCTTTGACCTTATATCACTTTCACTTGGCACATCTGCTTCTAATGATTTAAACCACTCTGCTAGTGGTCCAGGAAACGTAGATACGAAATCTTTCCCTCTGCGTATGTCATACTGTGCAAAGAATGCCTTGAAATCGTTATACAACTTCGGGGTCTCTGCTGTGTTCTTATGTGGTGTCTTAACGATATCTAAGTAGTCAATCAATCTACGAACACTTTCTTTCTCACCATCAGTTAGCATTTCTTGTGGGCGTTCACTCATATACCAATTCTCCAACACATCTTTATAATGAGTTTTGATTTCTTCTGGTAGTATCGCCGCACTTTGAAAAGATGGAAATCTTAAAATGTTTAACGTCATTGTTGGCGCACGATGTTCGTATTCTTCACGCAAATCTAACATCTCGTCCATAAACTCTGTGATAGAATTTAGGCAAAGAGAATTGATTGTCATCATCATATGTAATTTAGATACGTTTGCTTCTTTTAATACACGGTGTATATTTGATTTCCAGTACTCATAGTCTAGTCCGTCACGAATGTACTCACCTTGTACTCCTGTTGCTTCCATACTGGTGTATATCTCAAGTTTAGGAATATGCCAAGATTCTTTAACAAGTTTGTCAAGAACTTTAGGAGTTTCAGGACACATATTTGAGTTAATAGCAAAACGCATATTGCGTCCTCTATTGGGATTATCTTTGAACCATTGAAATAACTTCCATGTGCCTTTGTGCATAATAGGTTCACCACCTGTGATTCTAATTTCTTCTAAGCAGTCTGCCAAGTCACTTTCCCACCACTTATGAAATGCTTGAATATATGGGTTATCTTCTTGTCGTTTTGTTTTAGGTTCGGCATATGGTGCTGTATCTTGGAAGTGTCCACGACCATCAGACTGTATATTCTGGTAACCACCATAATCATTAATGTCTTTAACCCATGCTGTACTAAACGCTGGATTACAATAAGAACATTTAAAATTACAAGCCCTATCAAATGATATTTCTAGTGTACGCAAGTTTACGTTATTATCCCATGGCATATCTACTGATTTTTCGATATCTTTATCTGTGAAGATTTCTGTTTTGAATACTCTATCAGAGATATGGTCTTTACCCATGTCTTCAACTTTCCAACAATACTCACACTCTGCTGGTCTTTCACCTTCTTGCATAAGTTTACGCATCTTCTTCTTATGACTGGTGTTATGAATTGCCGATGGATTATCTTTCAGTTCTTCAAGTGGAATCCAATGTCCTGGTGGGTGATGACAACTTGCAGTCTGTCCATGTCCTAACCAGATGGTAGCATTATACCACTTAGCGGCACAATATGATTTACTAATCGGGTCGATGATTCGTTCTTTATATTGATGTAATGTTTCTGCGTTTTTTCTAGCCATTGCTTGTCTCTATTTTAAATACTCTTGTTGGTGTCAAACTATCATACCATTCTGATAATATTGGACTAAATGTTGTTCTTAAATCTTTGCCTCGTCTTTTGTCATATTGTGTATAGAATGATTTGAAATCTCCTTGGCGTTTCTTTAATACTTCTTCTGAATGAGGTATACGAATCGCTTTATCCAAGTGGTCAATTATTCTGGTTACATGTATGCCTTCTTGGTCTAATAAATCTTCTTTTCTTTTTTCATGCCATACTATTAATTTATCATTATAATATTTTATAATATTTGTTGGTAAAGTACTAATACTCTGAAACTCAGGATTATACACTGGATTCAATGATAATAAAATTGAACTACCACTATATTCTTCTCTAAGTTCTAGGATATCATCCATAAAATCTGTTATAGAATCTAAAGACAATGCGTTGATAGTCATCATTATGCCTAGTTTATTTACTTTAGATTGTTCTAATAATCTCTTAACGTTATTTAACCAAACTTCATAATTCATTCCATCGCGGATATAATCTGCTTGTATTCCGAAGGCTTCACAACTTGTAAACATTTCAAATCCAGGAACATATTCAATTGCGTCTAATAATCTTTGAAATGTTTTTTCTTTTTCTGGAACAAGATTTGAATTAATCGCAAATCTCATTCTTTTACCACGCTCTGGATTATTCTTAAACCAGTCGAGTAATTTCCACACACTAGGATGCATAATAGGTTCACCACCTGTTACTCTAATTCCATCAAGTGTGTCTGCTAGTCCCCCATCTTCTTCCCACCATTTCCAAAATGCTTGAATATATGGATTATCTTCATCTCTCTTTGTTACATTGGCAGCCCAATCGGATGTATGTGTATAATGTTCTCTTTTATCTGATTGAATATTTTCATAAGGTCCATTATCTTTTATATCTTTTACCCATGTCGTGCTAAATGTGGGTCCACAATACGAACATGCAAGGTTACATGCTCTATCAAATGATACTTCGAGTGTTCTTAGAAGTGCGTTATCACTCCATTTTCTTAAAGGTATTGCATCTAAATCTGTTTCTTCATACATCAGTGTTTTGAAAACCCGTTCAGAAATTTTATCTACACCCTTGGCTTCTACTTCCCAACACTTATAACATTCAGATGGTTGTTCACCATTGAGCATCATTTTACGCATCTTCTTCTTGTGGCTTGTATTGTGTATTGCTGATGGATTTTCTTTTAATTCTTCTATTGAAATATCATGTGGAGATGGAAGATGACAACTAGTCGTTTGTCCATGTCCTAACCAGATAGTAGCACCATGCCATTTCGCACCACAAAACGTGGAACTTTTCGAATCCATAACTCGTGTTTTGTATTCTAAAAATGACTCTGTTGAACTTTTTCTCATTGTGTGTATTGCTCTTCGTATTCTTCTTTTGCTTCGTTCCAGAAGTCTGTCATCTCTGGAAATGTGGCCAAGAAATCTAAGCCCCTACGTTTGTCATACTGTGTAAAATATTCGTAAAATTTTATTAGTTTGTCACTTAAATCTTCAGAAGACATATTATCACCTTCTTTAGCCCATGCTAAATCTCTTTCTAATTTTAATACCTCATAATTCTTAAAGCCTGTATACTTGCGACCATACAAATCATTTTCTAAAACATTCTCTTTCATAAAGTTGATGTTCTCTTCAAGCACATCTAACATATCACCATCTGCTAATTGCAGAGTCATCCAATCTGGGTATCTCAAGTATGGAGTATCAAACCAAATTCTTTGTCTCTTTTTTCGAACAAAAGGAGTATGAACAACACCATCTCTGTCTGGTGGTTGAACAACTTTATCTTCTTGGTTTTCATAACCGAATTCTTCACGCAAGTCTAATATCATTTGTAAGAAACCTCGAAGATTTGGAATACTAAGTAACTGAAATGTGTTAATGAACGATATTTCAGTCCCTGTTGTTTCACTTAGAACTCGTCTACAGTTTTGATACATTTTCTCAAAATCAAGACCGTCACGCATGTATTCTGCTTGTTTGCCTACTCCATCTACACTTACGTATAAACTAAAATGTTTACATGCTGGTGCAACGTACCAGTGATTACCACTGTCTGGATTAAACTTATCTGTGTCTTCCCATACACGAACTTCTTCAATTGCTTTCAATTTGTCTATAAACTTATCAAATAACGCATCTTGTGGTGGACACATATTTGAAGTTATACTTAAATCTAGTGTTGCGTTTGGATTTTCGTTTACATAATCTAATACTTTGAATGTGTTGTTGTCCATTAGTGGCTCACCGCCAGTCATACGAAAAACTTTCAAATCTTGGTACACATTAGGAAACCATTCCCAAAATGCGGTGATGTATGGATTATCTCTACGAGAGACTTCTAACGGCATCATTCCTGTCTTACGTAGATAGTCTATGTCATTGTGACCTGTTCCGTTTGAGAAACGAAATCCGCCATGTTCTTTTACGTCATCTTCCCATGCAGTAGACAAGTGAGGTGAGCAATAACTACATTTAAAGTTACATGCTTGGTTAAAATTGACTTCGACATATCGTGGAGTAATGTCGTGGTCCCAAGGATTGTTTACAACTTCATCCCATGCGTCTTTTACCCACCATTCACTTGAGCGATAGTGTCTATCGCTTAATCTACCACCCTCTGGTGGATTCGGAGCATCTTCTACATTCCAACAGTACTGACATCCTTCAGGACGAGTACCCTCTTTCATTTGTTTTCGTTCTTGTAATTTGAACTGTGTATTATGTAATGCGTTCGGATTCGCTTTTAGTTCATCTAATGGAATCGCATGTGTTGGCGGATGATAACAACTGTGTGTTCTTCCTTGCGGCAAGTGTAAACTTACCTGAAGCCATTTCGCCATGCACATAGACGGTGACAATGCATTTAAATTGTCTCGTGTGACAACAGCATCATCGTCATAATTAGACATTTAGTGTCCACTCCACCCTGTTGTCTTCTCTGTTGCTAGTGGATTTTCAACTCTAGGAGGATTTATATAATTAGTCTTCCAAAATCTTCCTACTTCTGGTGTAGGGTCGCATATTTCCATATCTATCTTATCAATAAGAATATCTCCTATTCGCAAACACTCATCATATAACTTATCATAGTCCCACTCAACGCCAGTTCGACTACACTTCTCTTCACCACCAGCAACGATAGGTAATACTTCTTCTTCAAAATATGACTTGAACCAGTCAAACGATGAGATGTTCTCTAATTTGTAGTCATCTACAAAGTTCACATCATAACACCCAAGTCTTGCTCCGTAACAGGCCCAGATACCATTCTCTACATCTGCACCAACGCTACACCATATTGTTAGTCTTTGATAATTTTTATGCCATATTCTCTTTTTAAAGTCTTCTACTGGTACTTTTTTACCTTCATCTAGTGACATCTTAACGCCTTCACGATATCCTGCTCTAAATGCCTGAAATGGTGAACCCGCATTAAACACTTCTGAATAGATATTGTTCATTTGGATGTAGTTCAAGTCCCAACAGAAGTCTACTTTCTTTGTTTCGTCTTCTGCGTTCTCGTGTGTTTTCATCTCTAACACTAAATCTACTGGCCAACATTTAATGCCACCATTTCCGTAAACTAGTCCATTAACTGAATTCTTAGCACTCCAACTTATAATTGATACTGCTAAGTCTGTGTCGTCTGGAATTGATATTGCTAAATCAAAAAAACTTTCATCAACAATGTTATCGCCATCAATAGTAATAAATCTGTCAGTTTCACTTTGTCTTGCACATTCTTTATGTGCGTTATCAAATCCTTTTACTCCATCTACTCTTTTAGCAAATGGGAACTTCATCATTAGATTCGCCCAATGTTCCTCTTTTGCTGGTTCGTCATAACTGATATAGAATACATCTAAGTCACCAAGAATTATTTCTGTTTTCATATTTTTCTCCACGAATACTTATCAAAATACTTCTGCGTATACACGCTTATACTGTATTTATTATCTACAAACTTAATGCGTTTTCCAGTAGATAATAGTTCAGAAAATGGTATTTCTACTATTTTGATTAAGAACTCTGGACGGTCCTTATAAGTTATAAAGAATACATGGTCAGTCTTCCCAGCAACTGTTACTAATTGATTTGCGTCAATTCCAATAGTTTTCTTTAGTTTTTCATTGGCCTCGAACACTAGTTCATTCTCTTCTAAAGAAACAAAGATATCAGCATCTTCTGTTTCTAGTACCTTATGTAACTGATTGTCTTTGTTTCTTCTTTTAATATCGACTGTCGATTTTACAATTTCATATACAAGAGGATTATCTGTTCTGCTTACTATATAGTCTGAGAATTTATAACTACCATTAAGAAAAGGCTCAATGTCTTTAATCTCAAACCAAGCAAATAAGTCTTTAGTATCTTGTATCTGGTTAGTTATTTGTGAAATCTTGTTGAACCCATCAAAATAAACAGCACGACATGTATCAGTTTTGTTTATAAGACTTATCATGTTAATGCATCCTCGAGTTGTTTAATCTTATTCTCGTCCATCCAATTCTTCTCTACATAATGTACAGGCAATGTTTGAGTGAAATTACCAATCTTAACTTGTAAATCATCTCCCAACTCACTTGTTATACTTTTTGTCCAATCACTGTCTATTTGATTTGACGGCACATTCTGTATCATACTTTTCATATGAACAAAAGTAGGAACATCTTTAATATCGTAATCACATGTTTCTGCTTCAATATCTAACAGTTGAATGGCTAATGCGTATGCTACATCGGCACTCATCCAATTCTGTCCTACACCCTTAAGAAACTTATCAAAGTATACATTCCAATGAGTCATAACCAATTCAACCATTCTAAAGAATTCAAAAGTTAGTTCTGATTTCTTAAAGTATGTGAAGTTGCTATATACGTTTGGTAGATTTAATTGAGTGAACTTCTTTCGATAATAGTCGCTTGTTACATCTTCGTTGCGAAATGTTTTAACATTTGTGCAACACCAAACATCTTTCTTAGCAAGATAGTCCCACCAATAGTCTACACTCTCAGTGAATATCATATCACTATCAAGTATAATAGTTTCATCATAAGGAGTCATATGTGGATATTTCCACTTGTTGTGTATCTTCCACTTATCTCCTTTGGCGTCATCATTCCAAGGAATATCAACTATAGAGTCAAATACTTTTTTGTGTTTGGCAGTTATTAGTTTCTTTGTTTCTTCATCTACACATACACATAGATTGCTATTCTCTTGTGTTGCTTTTAAACTGAGAGCAAGAGCATACGACATTTCTAAGTAATCAATGTCTCCACTATTCTGGGCAATAGTTATATATCCTTTGCTCATACTTTTTCTCCGTTTGCTAACAGGTCATTAATGCATCTTGCGATTGCTTTCTTATTCATAATATGTATGTCCACATTTTTAAACCTTGATAGTAGATGATTTGTAATTCTTTCAGCGTCAGCACAATACATAATAATATCATTATGCGAGTTGACTCTGTAAATATCATCAAGGTCAAAACTGTTATTCAGATAATTAAATGGTAATGATGGTACATCAAATGCAACACTTCCATTTAGTATATGTAATGCCATTGAAAACGCAAAGTCATTTCTGAATAGATTACCACTGCAATTATATAGGTAATAGTAATACTTATAATTATATTTTATGTGACTTATGAGAGTGAATAGATTTTCGGCAAAATCAGATTTTTTAAAATAAAAAACTGTTGCCCAATACATAGGAATACTAAAGTTATCAAGGTATTCTATGTTCTCTTTATGACGTTCTGATACATCTCTGTATTTACAGTTAATCATCACATCGTTTTCACTATCCCATACTTGGTCTAAGACATTATTCATAATGAAATAGTCAGCATCTATAACCAATGTTTCGTCATACGGAGAGAGTTCATAGACCTCACTTCTACCCATATTCTTAAATGATGCGTACTCAGTTATATGGGTGGTATCTTTGAACAATCGTATATTGTCTGGTTGAAAACTATCACTAATAATTACGTTATCGAAATACTTGTTAATTAGTTTCTTATTTGATTTTAAAGTCTCAGTATTAGTTATTAGACATATCTCGTCAAATAACGAAAGATTCTTTCTGGCATAACCAGCACATGCACATGCCTGCTCGGCATAGTTGACGTACTCGTTATTCTGAGCAAATATTATAAT
>Ga0102886_1000312_pt1 | contig 21334 bp, 16 predicted proteins | sample Colrivmet1550A02_FD_84499 | JGI IMG/M metagenome (GOLD analysis project Ga0102886, IMG submission 84499) | Estuarine microbial communities from the Columbia River estuary - metaG 1550A-02 | ecosystem: Environmental > Aquatic > Marine > Intertidal zone > Estuary | place: USA: Columbia River... | reverse complement strand
TTTTATTCTTTGTAAATTTGATTTAAATATAGCAAGTTTATGAACGTAAAGGGAAACATTATAGATATTCTTAATAAAAGAATTTTTAAAGGTGAGGTGTGTATAGAGAACGGAAGAATTGCTGCTATTAAAGAAGTAAATCACAAAGTAGAAAATTATATTTTACCTGGTTTTGTAGATGCACATATTCACATAGAAAGTTCTATGGTAGTCCCTTCAGAATTCGCAAAAATTGCGGTTCTTCATGGAACGGTAGCTACTGTTTCTGATCCGCATGAAATTGCCAACGTATTAGGAGTAAAGGGAGTATATTTTATGATTGAGAATGGAAAAAAAGTACCCTTAAAATTTAATTTTGGTGCACCAAGTTGTGTGCCAGCTACTTCTTTTGAAAGTGCTGGAGCTGTAATTAATGCTGATGATATTAAGTTGATGATGGAAAATCCAGATATTAATTATTTAGCAGAAATGATGAATTACCCCGGAGTAGTGTTTGATGATGAAGAGGTGCTACAAAAAATTGAACACGCAAAAAATAACAACAAACCCATAGATGGTCATGCACCAGGTCTAAGAGGTAAAGATGTTACAAAGTATATCACTGCAGGAATTTCTACAGATCATGAATGCTTTACGTATGAGGAAGCTCAAGAAAAACTACAAAAAGGAATGAAAATTCTTATCAGAGAGGGAAGTGCTGCAAAAAATTTTGAGGCTTTAATTGATTTATTACCTGTACATTTTGAAAATATGATGTTTTGTTCAGATGACAAGCACCCAGATGATTTGCTAATAGGGCATATTAACCAATTATGTGAACGAGCAGTTGCTAAGGGTATGGATATTTTTAAGGTACTTCAAGTGGCTTGTGTTAATCCGGTAAACCATTATAATTTAGAGGTTGGTTTATTGCAACAAGGAGATGCTGCAGATTTTATTTTGGTTGATAATTTAAAAGAATTCAATGTTTTAGAAACCTATATTAATGGTGAATTGGTAGCTAAAAATGGTAAAAGTTTTGTGAAATCTGTTCCTTTTGAAGTATTGAATAATTTTAATACAGATATAAAGAAAATAGCAGATTTTAGATTGGCATCGTCATCTGAAAAAATAAGAGTTATTGAGGCTTTAGATGGTGAATTGGTAACCAATAATATTGAAGCAGATTCTTTAATTATTGATGGAAATTTAGTGTCAAATACGGCAACTGATGTTCTAAAAATGACGGTGGTAAATAGGTATAAAAATGAGATACCATCCATTGCTTTCATTAAAAATTTCGGAATTAAAGAAGGTGCTATTGCTAGTTCTGTTGGGCATGACTCACATAATATTATAGCTATAGGCACCTCTGATGAACTTATTTGTAGAGCTGTAAATCTGCTCATTAAACATAAAGGGGGTATATGTGCATTGAATAATACAACAGAAAAAATAGTAGCCCTACCTGTGGCTGGAATTATGAGTGATCAACCCGCTGAAATTATAGGAAATGCTTATGCAGAGCTTGACGCCATGGTAAAAGATATGGGTAGTACCTTAAGTGCTCCTTTCATGACTCTATCTTTTATGGCTTTATTAGTTATTCCTTCCTTAAAATTAAGTGATCAAGGATTATTTGATGGAAATTCTTTTAAATTTACTTCCTTAGATCTAGCGTAATTTTTATGGTCAGCGATTATTTATTTATTCAAATGCTAAAATCATATTAAAATTTACCATTTTGTTATAGAAATTTTTATTTTTTACTTCAAAATAGCAAGCGATTTAATATTTTAGACTTCAAATTTTTATACAAGTATATGAACTACCCAAGGAAAGTAACTATTGGTGATATTACAGTTCGAGATGGCTACCAACATGAAGAAAAATTTATACCCACACAGGCCAAATTGTGGATGTTAGAACAATTGCTTTTAGCAGGGTTTAAAAATATTGAAGTTACCAATTTTGGAAACCCAAGAGGGATGCCTCAATTTTCTGATGCTGATGATTTATTTAAAAAAATACGCACTTCCAAAAAGGTTTCACATTTATTGTCAGATGCTTCCTTAACAGCGATTACGATAAGAGAAAAAGCAGTAGAAAGAGCTATTCAGGCAAAGCTTGATGGGTATGGCCCTGATAGAATTTTATTAATGGTTTCTACCAGTGAATCTCACCATATGAAAAACTCTGGTTTATCATTAAAAGACTACTGGAAGATGGCTGAAACTCAAATTAAAAAAGCGCATGATGCAGGTATTAAAGTAAATGGTACAGTAAGTACAATTTGGGGGTGCCCAATTGAAGGCCCAACAGACCTTAATACAGCTATAGACTATACTCAACGTTGGTTAGATATAGGGGCAGATGATATAGAACATGCAGATCATGATGGTTCCGCATCTCCTGACAGAGTATTTAAATACTACTCGATGTTACAGGATAAAGTAGGGCTTACTGAAAAACAAATTGTTCATTTTCATACGACCAGAGGATGGGGCTTGGCCAATGTTTTAGCTGCTCTTCAAGCTGGAATGACACATTTTGAATCTACTATGGGAGGTATAGGAGGACAGCCTGCAAATTTTGTAGACGGTGTTCCAGTAGCAGGTACAGGCTCTTATTATTACAAAGACCCAAATTTAGTGGGCTTAGTTTCTACTGAAGATTTAGTAGTTATGCTAGATGAAATGGGTATTGAAACTAATTTAGATATAGATAAAGTGCTTGAAATTGGAGCTATGAATGAACGTATTGTTGGAAGACGTTTACGTTCAGAGGCCATAAAAAATGGTAGAATTCCTAAATCATTAACTGGAAGATAATTTTCGATATTTCTAGAATAATTTTTCTTAACACACTCAAAATAACTAATCATGTCATTAGAATTAGACTTACAAAAAAGAAGTGGTAATGCATGTGAATTGTGTACATCAGTAGATCGTTTAGCTATTTATGAGGTAAAGCCAACCCTAACAGGTGGTGGAGGTGTAGATGGGAGTATATTAGCTTGTAATTTATGTATACAACAAATTGAAAATCCAGAAACTACAGATGTAAATCATTGGCGTTGTTTAAATGACAGCATGTGGTCTGAATTTAGAGCTGTAAAAGTGATTGCTTGGAGAATATTATCCCGTTTAAGAAAAGAGGGGTGGCCTCAAGATTTATTAGACATGCTGTATTTAGAAGATGATGATTTACGATTTGCCAAAGAAACTGGTGAGCATCTAGACGAAAGTGAAAAGATTATTCACAGAGATGCCAATGGAGCCATTTTAAAAGCTGGAGATAGTGTTGTTTTAATTAAAGATTTAAAAGTAAAAGGGTCTAGTATGGTGGCTAAACAAGGAACAGCAGTTCGAAGAATTTCTTTAGATCATGAAAATCCAAAATATATAGAAGGCAAGGTAGGTCCCACACAGATTGTGATTATTACAGATTATGTGAAGAAAATGTCAGAAAAGGAGTAATCATAAATAATAGTATTGATATCAATATGAAAAAAATAACAGCATTTATAATTTTAATTTCTTTTTTATCATGTAGCCCAAAACTCTTTAAGGAAAAATGGACTAAAGAAGAAGCGCCAGCATATTTTAAAGCGAGGTTTGAAACTACTCAGGGAAATTTTGATATTGAGGCAAAAAGAGCTTGGTCTCCAGAAGGTGTAGACAGATTGTTTCAATTAATTAAGAATGAATTTTACACAGATATTGCTGTTTTTAGAGTTGTGCCTGGTTTTGTAGCTCAGTTTGGAATTCACAACGATAGCCTCGTAAATGCTAGTTGGAGACGTTTTAAAATTGCTGATGAAGAAGTTGTTGAAAGTAACGATTTCATGACAATCTCTTTTGCTAGAGGAGGAGTAAAGACAAGAACAACTCAAATATTTATCAATTTAAAAAACAACAAACGCTTAGATGCGTTAGCATATTCTGGAGTTAAAGGTTTTCCTGTTATTGCAAAAGTAATTGCTGGGAAAGACAATATTTTAAAGTTTTATGATGGGTATGGAGATCGATTGGGTATGCGACAAGATTCCTTAAATAGATACGGTAATACATTTATCAGAACCAACTATCCCGAAATAGACTTTATAAAAAAAGCTTATATACTTAAATAAAAAAAGCCGCTATAAGCGGCTTTTTTTATTTAGATAGCTCTGTAAAATATTTATAGAAATAAGGAATGGTTTCAATTCCTTTTAAATAATTAAAAATACCAAAATGTTCGTTTGGAGAATGGATGGCGTCACTGTCTAGACCAAAGCCCATTAGAATTGTTTTGCTTTTTAGTTCATCTTCAAAAAGAGAAACTATAGGAATACTTCCACCACTTCTTTGTGGTATAGGAGTTTTTCCAAAAGTTGCTTCATAAGCTTTACTTGCAGCTTTATAACCAATAGTATTTATAGGAGTTACATAGCCTTGACCACCATGATGCGGTGTTACTTTAACAGTAACAGCTTCTGGAGCAATACATTCAAAATGTTTCGTAAATAACTCAGTAATTTCATGCCATTCTTGGTTTGGTACCAAACGCATCGATATTTTTGCATAGGCCTTAGAAGCAATCACTGTTTTTGCTCCCTCTCCGGTATATCCACCCCAAATTCCATTAACATCTAAAGTTGGGCGTATAGAGTTTCTTTCATTGGTTGTATATCCTTTTTCTCCATAGACGGCATCAATAGCTAATGCTTTTTTGTAATGCTCTAAAGAAAAGGGAGCTTTAGCCATTTCATCTCTTTCTGCTCTAGATAATTCTTCTACTTTTTCATAAAAACCAGGAATGGTAATATGGTTATTTTCATCATGCAATGAAGCAATCATCTTTGTTAAAATATTAATGGGATTGGCTACTGCACCACCATACAATCCAGAATGTAAATCTCTGTTGGGCCCAGTAATTTCTACTTCAACATAACTTAAACCTCTTAACCCAGTTGTTATTGAAGGAATGTCATTGGCTATCATTCCTGTATCAGAAATTAAAATGATATCATTGGCTAATTTTTCATGGTTGTTTTTTACAAACCACCCCAAACTCTCAGATCCTACTTCTTCCTCTCCTTCAATCATAAATTTTACATTACAAGGTAGATTTCCTGTGGTGGTCATATATTCCATAGCTTTTATATGCATGTACATTTGACCTTTATCATCACAGGCTCCTCGAGCAAAAATAGCTCCCTCAGGATGAAGAGCTGTTTTTTTAATAACAGGTTCAAATGCAGGAGAATCCCATAAATCTAGTGGGTCTGCGGGTTGAACATCGTAATGACCATACACTAAAATAGTAGGTAAATTATTATCAATTATTTTTTCTCCGTAAACAATAGGGTACCCTGGAGTTTCACATATTTCTACAAAATCACAACCTGCTTTTTCTAGCCGATCTTTTACAGCTTCAGCAGTATTTAATACATCTTGTTGGTAAGCTGGATCTGCACTAACAGAAGGGATTTTTAGGAGCTCAATAAGTTCATTGATAAAACGATCTTTATTTGCTTTTATATAGTTTTTGATGTCTGACATGTATATTTTTTTTCGCCCTCAAAAATACTAAAATTCCTTCGATTCCGCTTTGCAAATTCAGACGAATGCTTATATTTGCAATCCGAAAGCTGAAAAAGTATTTCAGCTTTAGTTGCAGGCGTGGTGGAATTGGTAGACACGCTAGACTTAGGATCTAGTGCCGCAAGGTGTGAGAGTTCGAGTCTCTCCGCCTGTACAGATAAAAACCTCATCCTATTGAATTTTCAATAAGTTGAGGTTTTTTTAGTATGTAGGTCTAGAATCCTTAAATTACCTCTAGTGAAGTGTTTTTCCTATTCCTTTATTTAATTCTTTATAATTCTCTTTGTAGTTAGTTTAAAGCCATCAGAAAGCTTCAGTATATAAACTCCTTTTTCTAATTGACTTATGTCTATACTATTTGTGACGGATTCTTTCATTAGTTGTTTGCCAAGAATATCATAAACAACAACGTTTAAATTAGTATAATTACCATCAATGTATACTAAATCTGAGGTAGGATTAGGATAGATTGAGATGTCTAATTGATTTAGGTCATCTACACCCGCTGTTGCACATTCTAATTGGTCTCCAGTAAATAACCATCCTTTGTCATCTATTAAACTTTGTCTAGTGATCTCTCCAACACAATAGGTTAAGTTAACAGCACCAAATAAAACATTAGGCTTAACATTTTGTTCTGCCCAATCTATTAATAATGCATCATAATTAGTTGTAGATAGGCCAGAGTTGTCAAACATATTTTCCATATCAGTAACACTAATTATATTCCATTCACTAATATCTTGGTTAAAAGCGGTTGCTTCAAAAAACATAGAATTCATGGTAGGAACATTAATAGTATTCCAATTACTTATATCTTGATTGAAAGATATTGCATTAGAAAACATAGAACTCATATCTGAAACACTAATTGTGCTCCAACCGCTTATATCTTGATTAAAGCTCGTTGCACCTGAAAACATAGAACTCATATCATTAACACCAATAGTATTCCATCCATTTATTTCTCCATTGAAAGATATTGCATTAGAAAACATAGAACTCATGTCAGTAACACTAACGGTGTTCCAATCATTTAAACTTTTATTAAAAGATGATGCACCAGAAAACATAAAACTCATATTTGTTACTCCTAATACATTCCAATTATTGATATTTTTGTTAAAAGAAATAGCGTCTTCAAACATGTTTGCCATAGTATCTACAGAAAACACCTCCCATTCGCTTATATCCTGATTGAAAGACGATGCACCTTTAAACATGAAACTCATATCTGTAACATTAATTGTATTCCAATCACCTATATCTTGGTTAAATGATGATGCGCCAGAAAACATAGATTGCATGGATTCAACATTACCGGTATCCCATCCACTTATGTCTCTATTGAAAGAGAGTGCGCCAGAAAACATAGATCGCATGGTTTCAACATTACCAGTATCCCATCCGCTTATGTCTCCATTGAAAGATATTGCTCCATCAAACATTTCAAATGTACTTCTAACTTCGGATGTATTCCAATTACTAATATCCTTATTAAAGGAAGATGCATTATCAAACATAAAATACATAGAATTTACATTACTCACATTCCAATCTCCAATTTCTTGGTTGAAAGAAACCGAGCCTGAAAACAGTCCAACTGTAGAGGTAACATTACTTGTATCCCAATCACCAATCTCTTGATTAAAGGAGATTGCACCATCAAACATATAAGACATTGATATAACATTACTGGTATCCCAACCACTTATGTCTCCATTAAAAGATAGTGCTTCACTAAACATTCGGTCCATTTCAGTAACATTACTTGTATTCCAATCCGTGAGGGATTGGTTAAAACTATCTGCCCCAAAAAACATATACTCCATAGAAGTAACATTGCTTGTATTCCATTCACTTATGTCTTGATTGAAAGATTTAGCTTCAACGAACATCCAACTCATATCAGTTACATTACTAACATCCCAACTATTTAAAGGTTTGTTAAATGATTTTGCATTATAAAACATAAAATTCATATTAGATACTTTACTAACATCCCAAGAACTTAAATCTTGATTAAATGATGCTGCATCTCTAAACATATCTTTCATATTTGTAACGTTACTAGTATTCCAATCGCCAATATCTTGATTAAAATCTTTCGTTCCACTAAACATGTTTTCCATATCAATTACCCTACTAACATCCCAATTACCAATATTTTGATTAAAAACCATATCAGCAGGAACATGGCTAGATTTCCCAAACATCTCCCTCATGATGATAACATCACCTGTGTCCCAATCATCTATTGGTTGATTAAAATCATCTGCTTCATAAAACATTTTACTCATAAGTCTAACATTGGAAACATCCCAATTACTTATATCTGCATTAAAAGTACTTCTATTTTTGAAAGTGCCTGACATATCATCTACATTACTGACATCCCAATCTGGCATTATTCCATGAGGACTATTGGTACACAGACCATCAATTGGGTTTGTAGCTAAACATTGGATTACAGCAGCAGACCAATTATCATCTGAAAGTTGAGAATACGATGCGGTAGAAAGTGTAATTGCTAAAATAAGTAGTGTTTTTTTCATAGGTGTATATTAATATTATATTAATATTATATTAATAAGGTGAATAAATTTTAAAAAGGTTGCGTGGAAATTAAAATATTAATAATAGCTGGTAAAGCTTAACTAATCTTCTTTTAGATTTGCAAAGATTAGATTATTTAAAATAGTAAATTCATAGCAATTCAAAATTAAAAAACTAATTATGTTCATGAAAAAAAAGATTCACAAAAAAATCTTAAAAACTAGTTTTAATTTTTTTAATGTATGAATATTGATGAGATTAAAACACTAGGCTAGATTAATTTTGAATAAAACTATAATCAATTTCTTTTACTGAAATTTTTTGATATTCTTTTGCAGATTTATTGTTAAATAATTTTTTTAATTCGTCTATTTCTTGTTGATTAAATAATAAAACCAAATTTCCTTGTAGTGTTGGTATTGGGATGTTCTTTTTTACTTTAGGGCAAGGATAGTTCTCATTCCAATATGTAGTATCTAAATGTAAAATATATTTTTTAAATTGAATATATTCTTTTTCTGTAAATTCAAAAAAAATGTTATTGAAGGTAAGATGGTAATGATCACAGTTAGTGCAAATAGTTAACTCTCCACTTTTTACTTTTCCTATTGTTTTTATATAATTACACATAACATTATTTGTTTATTTAGATTTAATAAAAATTATTTATATTTGTAAATATAAAATAGAATCATTCTAAATAAAAATATTATTAACTATTTTTTAGATTATATTTTATATACGAGTGAATACTATTAATTCTTGCAGATGAAATTAATTCTACTCTCTTTACTATTTAATTTGAATTTAGCTCCTCAGAAATGAGGAGTTTTTTTTATTGAAGATTATTAATTTTTTACATCTAATGCATCTCTTAAGGCATTTCCTATTAACATAAAAGCCATAACCAAACTCATAATTGCTAGTCCAGGAATAACCGCTAAGTAAGGTTTTCCTAGAATAATATAATTGTAGTGATTTTTTATAATTGCTCCCCAAGATGGAGTAGGAGGTTGAGCTCCTATTCCTAAGAAACTTAACCCGCTTTCTATCAATATCGCTGCAGCGAAATTTGCTGCAGAAATTACAATGATTGGTGCAATAATATTAGGTAAAATATGTCTAAAAATAATTCTAATACTAGAAAACCCTAAAACATAAGCAGCCTCTACATATTGTTGTTGTTTGGTTGTTAATACTTGTCCTCGAACAACTCTAGCGACCTCAACCCACATGGTTAGCCCAACAGCTATAAACACTTGCCAATACCCCTTACCTAAAGCTAAAGTTATTGCGATTACCAATAGCAAAGTAGGAATAGACCATGTAATATTAATCAGCCACATAATAAATGCATCTATTTTACCACCATAATATCCAGCAACTGCTCCAATACCAATACCAATAAATAAAGATATAAATACAGCAATAAATCCTATAAAAAAAGAGATTCTAGTACCTATTAATAATCTGCTCAAAAGATCTCGACCATATTTGTCTGTTCCAAAATAGAAAGTTTTCTTCTTTATGTATTTTTTTGGTGAGTTATCTAGTAATGTTAATTTTATTGTTTTTGGTAACCGATCGTCATAACCAATATATTCTAACTCTTCTTGATGTATTTGATATGATTTAATAGCAATCTCTGTGTTTGTTTGTGTATTTCCCAAGAAAATTCTCTTAATAAGTGATTGTGAGTTTTTTTCTTTTGATGGAATAGATAACATATTTACAGAGAAACCTGGCTCTTTAGAATGAATTTCTATATGCATTTGGTTTGCATTCTGACTATTGTCTGGAGCAATTAAGTAACCAAACACAGCAATAAATCCACAAAAAACAACAAACCAAAAACTAAATAAGCCGATTTTGTTTTGCTTAAATTTTTGAAGAGCAACTTTGGAAAGTGATTTTGATTGATTCATCATTGATTCAAAAATAAAAACCTGATAGTTTTTATAAACATATCAGGTCCTTAAAGTTTTAATTTATTTCAGGCTAATTTTTAACAATCTTTTGATTGTTCACTAACTTTAATTGACTTAAGACATTTAATGCCTCTGAAATATACAGATCTTTTGATAGATTTTTGTGCCAAGTATCTCTTTTTTCTTTTAAATCTTTATTTTCTTTTAAGAGAGGTACTTCATAACCAGGGGAATTGAAAGCTAATCCTGATTTATACTTGAATACTGATTTAAATTTTTCGGCAAAGTTTTCTTTTTCTTTTGATTCTTTTTGATTTTGTTTGTAGTTTAAAGCGTAAGAATAATCATCTTGCTCTTTCTTTAACCACTTTGCATATTCGTCAATCAGCTGAAATTTAGGATCTTTATTAATTCTTTCTATACTTGACGTAACAACATCAGAAAAGTTACTATAAGAGTTCACTTGAGTATAGGATGCTTGAGGTACTTTATCCCAAGGTAATGCTCCTTCAAGATCGCGCTCTCCATATTTCATATAACTAAAACGGGTTGGCATTGCAATATCTGAATAAACTCCTTCAACCTGAGTAGAACCTCCATTAATTCTATAAAATTTTTGAATCGTCATTTTTAAGTATCCCAAATCATCCTTATAATTAGGATAAAATTTATTAACAGGTAAAATATTTTGTACAGTCCCTTTACCATAGGTTTGATTACCTCCTAGGATAACAGCTCTATTATAATCTTGCATAGCTGCTGCAAAAATTTCTGATGCTGATGCAGACAATTCATTAACCAATAAAACCAGAGACCCTGTCCATTGAGTTCTAGTATCGATATCTTGTTTAACTACAGCAGTTTCATTTCTATATTTTACTTGAACAATTGGTCCTTTGTCAACAAATAAACCTGCTATTTTTATAGCTGTATCTAAAGATCCACCTCCGTTATTTCTTAAATCAATTAATAAACCTTCAACATTTTCCTCTTTAAGGCGTTCAATTTCTTTTTCCATGTCTTTAGCTGAATCTCTAAAGTTTCTGTCATCAAAATTGATATAGAATTTTGGTAAATCTATTATTCCATATTTTTTTCCATCTTTTTCTACTGTAGATGACTTTACAAATGTTTCGTCTAATTGAACTATATCTCTAGTAATTGTAATTACTTGAGTAGAACCGTCAATTTTTTTCTTGACTGTTAATACTACTTTAGTATCCTTTGGTCCTTTAATAAATTTTATGGCATCATCTAAACGCATACCTACAATATCAACAGGGTCCTCATTTTCTTGTGCTACTTTTAAAATAATATCTCCATCTTCTAAATCACCTTGTTTCCAAGCTGGCCCTCCAGAAACCAATTCTACGATATGTGTGTAAATACCTTTCTTTTGAAGACGAGCACCAATTCCTTCAACTTTACCAGACATATCTTGATCAAAACTTTCTTTAATATTTGGAGGCATATAAATGGTATGAGGTCCAAAAGCTTCAGTAATACTATTCAAAAAAGTCGAAAACCAATCACGATGTTCCAATTCATCTATCCTAATGTATAAATTTTCCATAGAGATCATAACTTCTGCTCTTGCCTTTTTTTCTAAGGTAGAAAAAGATCTCTTTTTATAAGACTTGTCTTTTTTAAACTTTTCTTTATCTAGCTCTTCTTGTTCTTTAATTTTCCCTATGGTTTGTAATTTGAGCTGTTTTCTCCAATAATTTAGAAGCTCTTTCTCAGAATTAGCATACTCTATTTTTGTATAATCTAAATCAATAATTTCATCTTTCTTGTAATTAAAAGGCTTTTTTAAAATAGTACTGTAATAATTTTTTGCATTTTTTATTTTATTCAAAAATCTACCGTATACAAGTTTATAAAAAGCGATGTCAGATTCCTTTAGCTGATTGTCTATTTGAAATTTATATTTAGAAAATTCCTTAATATCGTTTTTTGTAAAATATCTTTTAGATTGGTCTAAATCAGTGATAAAATTATTGAATACTATTTCAGAAAAATCATCATTCAATTCTTTTTCAATATAATGACCTCGCGTGAGCATGTAGTTCAATACAGAAATTAAAACCTTGTCTTTTTCTGGATCTTGTTGGTTAGTAATTTTAGGATTAGCAAAACTAATACTGCTTACAAATAAAAAAAGAGTTAGAAAAGTGGTGATAAGTTTGTTTCTCATGAAGATTTCTATTGTTGAGTGATTTTTTATAGAATATTTAATGCTGATAATTATTGAATCTAGTTTTAGATTCAAAACCAAATTTAAATTATTACTTACACAAAAATAATTAAAAACCAAATTAGACCCTCTTTACAAAATGTTAAAAAATATTCTTATTTAATTGGCTTACATTTGTATGAAATCTTGTTAAAAATGACAAATAAAAGACCTCTAATATTAGTAACAAATGATGACGGTATCACGGCACCTGGAATAAGAGCATTAATTCAAATTATGAATACAATAGGCGATGTTATTGTTGTTGCTCCAGATAGACCCCAAAGTGGAATGGGACATGCTATCACAGTAGATAATGTATTACACTGTAATCCTATTACTATAGATGATGGTCCTCAAATTGAATATAGTTGTTCAGGTACCCCCGCAGATTGCGTAAAAATGGCTGTTAATGAAATTCTAAATCGTAAGCCAGATTTATGTGTTTCTGGAATAAATCATGGAGCGAATTCATCTATAAATGTTATCTACTCTGGAACAATGAGTGCCGCCGTTGAAGCAGGTATAGAAGGTGTTCCGGCTATTGGATTTTCATTGTTAGATTTTAACTATAAGGCAGATTTCAAACAAGGTGAAGAATTTGTAAAAAGAATTACATTGAATGCTTTAAAAAATGGTATTCCAGAAGCAACTGTTTTAAATGTAAATATTCCAAAATTAAAAAAGGAGCATATAAAAGGGATTAAAATTTGTAGACAAGCGAATGGGTATTGGCGAGAAGACTTCGATAAACGAAAAAGCCCATTTGGAAAAGAATACTATTGGTTGTCTGGAGAATTTGTAAATAAAGACAAAGGAGAAGATACCGACATATGGGCATTAGAAAATGGTTATGTTTCTATTGTACCGGTTCAATTTGATTTAACAGCACATCACATGATTCAAAAACTAAATTCATGGGATTTATAAAAAAAGAAATTTCTATAGGTTTTATAATTTCTGTTATAGCAACTTTCTGTGGTATTTTTTTGTACTTGCAATATTTTTCTAAATATGGATTTGAGGAAACTATTCTTATGATTAAAGAAGGAAATTTATATGCCCAAGTATTATCATTATCAGCTCTACCCAATCTCTTTGTGTTTTTTATTTTTATCAAGAAAAAACAAGATTACAGAGCAAGAGGTGTTTTAATGGCTTCTATTTTAACTGCTTTGGTTACCTTTGTATTAAAATTCATGTAGTTTAAAAGTTAACATGACTTCAAGTAGATTTGGCAATTTATTTTTTAGATTAATTTCACTTGACCTAACAATTTCATTCATATGAAATACTATATCATAGCAGGAGAAGCTTCCGGAGACCTTCACGGTTCAAACTTAATGAAAGCTTTGTATAAACAAGAAGACAAAGCAGATATAAGGTTTTGGGGTGGAGACCTTATGAGTACAGTTGGAGGAACTCTCGTAAAGCACTTTAAAGAAAGAGCATTTATGGGGTTTGTTGAGGTTTTTATGAATCTTAATAAGATACTTAGAATGATTTCTTTTTGTAAAAAAGACATCCTAAATTTTCAGCCAGATGTGCTTATTTTTATTGATAATTCAGGATTTAATTTGCGCGTAGCTAAATGGGCAAAATCACAAGGATTTAGGACTACTTATTATATTTCTCCTCAAGTTTGGGCTTCAAGAGCCAATAGAGTAGAAAAAATTAAAAAATATATCGATGAGATGTATGTAATTCTCCCTTTCGAAAAAGAATTCTACAAGAAATATAATTTCGATGTTACATTCGTTGGTCATCCATTAATTGATGCCATTGCTGATAGAAAGCAAGTTGACGAAATTAAATTTAGAAATGAACATCAGTTGGGAGATAAGCCAATAGTAGCTCTTCTTCCAGGAAGTAGAAAACAAGAAATTACAAAAATGCTATCTGTTATGATATCATTGGTTGATGATTTTTCCGATTATCAATTTGTAATCGCAGGAGCCCCTAGTCAGAACTTTTCTTTTTACAATACAATTATTGGATCTAAAAATATCTGTTTTGTAGATAATCGAACTTATGATTTATTAAGTATTTCTCATGCTGCTCTTGTTACCTCTGGTACAGCTACATTAGAAACCGCTTTATTTAAGGTGCCTCAGGTAGTTTGCTACAAGGCAAGTCTAATCTCCTACCAAATCGCTAAAAGGATTATTACACTTCGCTTTATTTCTTTAGTTAATCTGATTATGGATAAAGAAGTTGTTAAAGAATTAATTCAACATGATTTCACAAAGAAAAATCTAATTAAAGAATTAAATATTATTCTAGATGTTAATTATAGAGCATCACTTTTTGAAACTTATAATGAGCTAGAAGAAATATTGGGAGGAAAGGGCGCTTCTGAAAATACAGTTCTATCTATACTGTCAAATTTTAAATAATTTTTTTTAGTAACTTTAACCTGCTATGAAAAAGTTGCTAGGTTATAAACCCTTTCACTTTTTACTATTTCTTGTTTTAGGTATTGGTTTTCAGTTTTACACTGATTGCTGGGATTTTGGAATAGTAACTTCTCTATGTGTACTTTTGTTTCTATTACTCTTTTCTTATTTTCTCAGAAAGTCTAGATTTTTTGGTTTATTTATTGGATTTGTATTTTTTTTGATAGGTATATGTATTCTAAACAATAGTGATGCAACAAAAAATTACAATTATTTTGAAAAACACCTAACTAATACCTCAAATGCAATTTTAGCAATAGACAAAGTCCTAAAACCAGGAAATTATCATTACAAATACGTAGCTGAGGTACTTCAAATAGACCATAAAAAAACTACTGGTAGCGTACTTGTAAATATTGAAAAAGATAGTGTTGAATCGTTCTTTGAAATTGGAGATCATATCCTTATAAAAAATAAATTTATTACAATTAAAGAATCATTAAATCCTTACCAGTTTAATTATAAAAACTATTTAGCAAAACAAGGAATTCACCAACAAACTTATGCTACAAAAGAAGAATTGTTGTTGTTGGATCAAACATCAACATCCTTTTTGGGGTTTATAGCTGCCTTTCGGTTAAAAATTCAGCAATCATTGCAATATTGTGGCTTTTCAGAAGATGAATTGGCTATTATAAATGCGTTATTGTTAGGGCAACGGCAAGACATTTCTAAAGAATTAACAGCCAACTATTCTAAAGCAGGTGCCATTCATATTTTGGCAGTATCTGGCTTACATGTAGGTGTTATTTTATGGATGTTTTCCTTTGTGTTAAAACCCTTAGAAAGATATAAAAGAGGAAAAGGCATAAAGCTAGCCTTGGTAGTATTATTTCTATGGTTTTTTGCTTTATTAGCAGGAATGTCTGCATCGGTAACAAGAGCTGTAACTATGTTTTCAGCCATAGCCATAGGCCAATTTTTCAACAAAAGAAATGCTATAGAACAATCATTAATTTTCTCGATGTTCCTATTGTTGTTATTGAAACCTCTATTTTTATTTGATGTAGGTTTTCAATTAAGTTATTTAGCTGTATTTGGAATTATTTGGGTGCAACCGGTATTTTATCAATTATGGAAACCCAAATACTACATTATAGATAAAGGGTGGCAATTATTTACGGTTTCTTTGGCGGCTCAGATAGGGGTTTTACCACTAAGCCTATTTTATTTCCATCAATTCCCAGGATTATTTTTTGTCTCAAATTTACTGATTATCCCTTTTCTAGGTATTATTTTAAGTACAGGAATTATTGTTTTAGTTCTATCATATTATTCAATACTCCCTGCTTTTATGGTTACTATTTATGGTGGTATTATTTCTGTTCTTAATAAGACAGTTGTTTTCATAGCCAAGCAAGAAGCTTTTTTATTTTCTGATATTTCCTTTTCTGTCGTAAAAATGTTTTTATTGTATTTACTCATAATAGCTTATTTTCAGTTTATTTTTAAAAAAAACACAAATAGATTTATGCTTTTTTTATGCCTTATTTTAGTTTTTCAATCAGTTAGTTTTTACGAGAAATATAGAACAGAAATTACTAATCAATTTATAGTATTTCATAAAAGTAGAAATTCAATTGTAGGAAATAGAATAGGAGCTAGTTTAAAAGTTTACCACAATATGGATACTTTAATTCACAATCAAAATGTATTAAAAAATTATAAAGTAGGAGAGAATATTAAAGATTTAAAATATGAAAAAATCCCAAATTTTTTACAGATAAATAATCAGGTTGTTTTATTTATAGATACCAATGGAAATTATAATATTAAAGGCTTACAAAAACCAATTTTGGTGTTACGCCAATCTCCAAAAATTAATCTGGAACGCCTTATTAAAATGCTTAATCCAAGAATGATTATCGCAGACGGATCTAACTATAAAAGTTACGTAAGTCTATGGAAAGCTTCATGTTTAGAGTTGCACACATCCTTTTGGTCTACTGGTGACAAAGGAGCATATGTTTTGAATAATTGAAATTCTATAACTTAATTTAAGTTACTTACGAAGCCTTTAACGTATTCTTGCCAGGTTTCAGTTTTATATTTTTTATCGGCAAAATAGGTGATCACTTGTTCCATAATATCTGGAGAAAGATAACCTGGAACTCTATCCAATATGCCCAGCTCCTCATCCATAAAAACAGTTGTAGGATAACTTAGTTTTCCATTTAGTAATGCAGCAGCAAACTCGTGATATCCAGTTCTTCCAGAGGATTTATATGTAAAGGTATAGTCTTTATAAATTAGGTCTTCCCTTTGCTCACCATCTAATTTTACAGGATAAAAATTTTCATTGATGTACGATGAGATAACTTTATTATTGTAGGTAATTCTGTCCATTTTTTTGCAGTAACCACACCAATCTGTATACACATCAATTAGCATAGGTTTTGGATTTTCTTTTGTTAATTTAACGGCTTCATCAAAAGAGATCCAATTTACTTTCTGACCATATGCATGACCGGTTAAAAAAAACAAAAAAATGATAACAATTATTTTCCTCATGAGTGTCTCAACGTAATTTCAGTTAGCAAATTTAAACAAAAAGAAAGCATCAATAATGATGCCTTCTTTTATTTTTTTTAATTCTGATTATCGAACTCCGTGCATAAGTTTTTTAAGTAATGGATGTAGTGCAAAAGAAACCAGACCGAGAGCTATTGGAACTATTGTGAAAATTAAGAAGAAATAAGAAAGACCGCTTTCCTGAGATATTTTTTCAATATCACCTCCAATATAATGGGCTAATTTATTTCCTATAGCAATAGCTAAGTAGTATACTCCAAACATAAATGCAACCATTCTGGCAGGAACTAATTTACTTAAATAGGATAGACCCATAGGCGATAAACATAATTCACCCAACGTATGAAATAAATAAGCTAGTACCAGCCAAATCATACTTAGTTTAGCAGTTTTTGCTCCTAAAGGAATGTCTTTTGCTGCAAATGCTAAAAAACCAAACCCTATAGCCATAATAATTAAACCTAGACCGTATTTAACAGAAGCTGGTGGATTGTATTTACTGTCCCACCATTTGGTAAATAATGGCGCAAAGATGATAATGAATAAAGAATTTAAAATGGCAAACCAAGTAATAGGAACTTCTGTTTCAGTAGCTTGAAATTCTACATATAATTTATAAATGATGATCGCCCAAACAATTAAAAAACTAATCCCTAAAATAACATTAGACAGACTAATTTTACTGAATGTTTTATTAAATAATTTCACAAGTACATAGGTGATCACCAACATAGGAATTACAGTTACTAACAAATCAATAACTTTGAATATAGTTCCAGCAGTGCCTTCTAAAATTCTATCTGTAAAATCTCTGGTATATATGGGTAAAGAACCTGCCGCTTGCTCAAAAGCAGCCCAAAAGAAGATTGTAAATAAACAAAAAATTGTAAAGGCAATCATTCTATCGCGTTCTATTCTTGTGTATCTAGGAATTCTTACAATTAATAAAATAATAAATGTAATGGCCGCTACAAGTGCAAAAAATAACGAATCAGACATTCCTGCAATTGTAAAGTTCAACGTATTAATATTTCCTATTTTACTTAAAGGATCATTGATAATAAATATTAATGCTGAAACAATAAAAACAACAATCAATGAATAATCAAGCATTGAAAATGGATTTAATTTCTCCTCAGTTTTATCCTTACTAGTCGTGTTGGTAGTATTTGACTCTATTTTTTTTGGTTTATCACCTAGGCTACCAAAAATAGACTGCGCATAATAAAACTGTAACATTCCTAAAAACATAAAGATTCCTGCTAAACCAAAACCATAGCTCCAACCAATTTTTTCTCCAACCCAACCACATAGCATGATCCCAATGAAAGCACCTGCATTTACACCCATATAAAATATGTTGTAGGCACCATCTTTCTTTTCGTCTTTACCTGCATACATCTTCGAAATGATAGAGGTCATATTAGGTTTAAAAAAACCATTACCAACAATTAGTAATGCAATACCTATATATAAAAATGTTGGGGTTTCAATTGCCATGGAAGCATGGCCTAAAGTCATTAATAGTGCACCAATAACAACAGCCATTCTATAACCTATTTTATTATCCGCAAGCCATCCTCCAACAATAGGGGTTAAGTAGACAAATAAAGCATAAGTACCCAATAAAGAGAGGGCAGTGGATGTATCCCATCCCCATCCTGGGTTATTCCCTGAGATAGCTCCTGTTAAAAATATTACTAATATGGCACGCATTCCATAATAAGAAAAACGCTCCCACATTTCAGTAAAAAATAACACAAAAAGTCCGGCAGGGTGCCCAAGAACTTTGTCTTTAAACATATTTTCGATATCTGTTGTCATAATTTTTATTTTAATTAATGATAAAAATTTATCTAATTATTACTAATTTAATTCTAATTCTTCGGCACCGTGAGTTAACCTTTTGAGAGGTTTTAATATGGCAATAATTAGTAGACCAAAAATTGTACAAAAAACAGCAATTCCTGTAAATACCTCAAATTCTCCGGCATCTTTAGATAATTCTCCAACTAATCCCGCTACTTTATTCCCTAGTCCAGTTGCTGCAAAGTAGGCTCCCATCATAAAGGATGCATATTTTAAAGGTGCTAACTTCGTTATAAAAGACAATGCAACTGGTGAGGCACACAATTCACCTATAGTATGAAATAAATAGGCTAATACTAACCAAATCATAGCTGATTTTTCAACAATTTTATCACCATCCATTACTACTTCAGTACTAGCTTTACTCATAAAGAAAAAGCCAAAAGCCATAATAATTACTCCGATAGCCATTTTAAATAAAGATGAAGATTCCTTCCCTTTTTTTGCCCACTTGTACCAAAAATTTGCTATCAAAGTTGCAAGAATTATTATAAAAAAAGCATTGATTGATTGAAATACTGCTGCTGGAACTTCATTACCTATAAGAGGTAATGAGAAAGACAACATTCTGTCGGTTTTTTGTTCAGTATATAAACTCATTAAGCCACCAGCTTGTTCAAAAGCACCCCAAAAAACAATAATAATTAGAAAAGATAAAAACATTACCAGCATTCTATCTTTTTCCTTTTTGTTTAAAGGCTTTTTCATTACGTCTTTATTCAAAGAATCTTTAGCGCCAAGAAAATCTCCAACACCTGTCAGATATTTTAAACCATAAAAGTACATAACCTGTCCTAAAGCCATACCAATACCAGCCAATCCAAAACCATAATGCCAACCCCATTTAGCAGCAACAATTCCAACGATTAAAGCTCCCAAAAAAGCTCCTAAATTAATACCCATGTAAAATATATAAAAACCTATATCTCTTTTGTCATCTCCTTGTTTATATAAACCCCCAACCATAGTGGATATGTTGGGTTTTAATAGTCCAACACCAAGTACAATAAAAACTAATCCACTAAAAAAGGCCCATTGTGCATCAACGGCAAGAATACCATGACCAATACAAAGTAAAAGCCCGCCTACCATGACTGCTTTTTTCTGACCTATAAATTTATCAGCAATCCATCCTCCAGGAATGGAGGTTAAATAAACAAACATAGTATAGGTTCCGTAAAAAGATAGAGTTTCAGTATTTGACCAACCATATCCAGATTGCGGATCACCCATAATAACAGGTGCAGCTAAAAATAATGTAAGTATTGCTCTCATTCCATAGTAGGAAAATCGTTCCCACATTTCTACAAAAAATAATACATACAAGCCAGCAGGATGTCCAAAGATTTCTTTTTCGTGTGGTTGTTTCATTGTTGTATTCATCAGTTTATTTGTTTACGTTTTATTGTTGGATTCTAATTTTTTATTAAATGTTGAGCGATGAAGTTAGTCATTTTATGATACAAATGTAGGCGAGTGTTCTCACCTTTTCTAATTCCGTGTGCTCTGTCTGGATACATGGCTATATCAAAAGGCTTATTAGCCGCTACTAATGCATTAATCATTCTCCTAGAGTTTTGTACATGCACATTGTCATCACCTGTTCCATGAACTAGTAAATAATTACCTTTTAGTTTATTTGCATAATTTATAGGAGAGTTATCATCATAACCACTGGCATTTTCTTGAGGTGTTTGCATATAACGTTCTGTATATACCGTATCGTAAAATCGCCATGAAGTTACAGGAGCAACTGCAATGGCAGTGGTGAAAATATCATTTCCTTTTAAAAGACAATTGGTACTCATAAAACCACCATAGCTCCAACCCCATATACCAATATTTTCTTTATCTATATAGTTGCGTTCTGCTAATTTTTTGGCAGCAGTAATTTGATCCTCTACTTCATATTTACCTAATTCTTTTTGAGTTATTTTTTTAAAATCTCTTCCCTTTAGGCCTGTTCCTCTTCCATCTACACAAACAACAATCATTCCTTGCTGTGCTAATAGTTGATGCCAATAATCATTGGTACCATTCCATTTATTAGCAACCTGTTGAGAGCCAGGTCCTGAATATTGAAACATTAATAATGGGTATTCTTTTTGTTCGTCAAAATCAAAAGGCTTTATCATCCACATATTTAGATCATTTCCATTAATATTGATGGTTGAAAATTCTTTTGGACTA
>Ga0102886_1000308_pt1 | contig 21457 bp, 12 predicted proteins | sample Colrivmet1550A02_FD_84499 | JGI IMG/M metagenome (GOLD analysis project Ga0102886, IMG submission 84499) | Estuarine microbial communities from the Columbia River estuary - metaG 1550A-02 | ecosystem: Environmental > Aquatic > Marine > Intertidal zone > Estuary | place: USA: Columbia River... | reverse complement strand
AGTAAATGTATTTCTCTGGATAAACCCAACCCCATTTTCGTTATTGGTAGCGTCATTATCAAACTCAATATCAAAGCCGTTATATTCATCATGACTTTGATCAGAGCTATTTAAAAACAAACTTGTAAAAGTTAATTTGTGGTTGCTGTTCATGCGGTAATTAAGCACCCCCATTGCAGTGGTATTTGTCGCATAGCTATAACTATCTTTATTAAAATCCTGTCGTGTATACCCATCTGCTCCAATTTTCCCTCTGTTTAACCCAGAATTAAAAGAGCTCGAGTTGTCAAACCCAACGGTAAAAAAGGCATTCAATCGGCCTTCTTCCCCTAACTCAAACGATCTACCACCGTTTATACTTAAACCGCCATTATATTTTAAATTAGATGTTTTTCTATTCCAACTAGATCCCCAATTGTTAGTATTTGAAGGATTTGTAGGTGGATTTTTAGAGTAGAATCCGCTAAAATTTGGTCCTTCTTGTAAGTAAAAGTTGTTAGATTCTAAGGTATTGGAATTGCCTCCAAAACTAAACATCACAGCTAAGTAAGGTTGTCCTGTAAAGTTTTTAGAATCTATATTAATATTTGCACCTCCAAAATCGCCATAATTTTTTGCATTAAAGGTTTTGCTTACACCAATATTTTCTACGATGTCTGTTGAGAATAATGATAAATCAATGTTTTTTTGAGCCGCATTATTAGATGCTAGTGGAAGTCCATTGAGTGTTGTAATGTTATAACGATCTCCAAGGCCTCTCACAAATACATTTCCTGATCCTGATTGTTTGGAAATTCCAGCGATTTTTGTAACAGCTCCAGCAATGGTTCCAACTCCTTTTTTGCTTATTTCTTGCGCTCCTATAGCCGTTTCCATAAGAACCGCCTTTTTTTGCTGGAGAAGCAAAGCGCTTTCCGTTTCACGTTTTTTGGTGGTTTTGATAATAACCTCTTCTAAAGCTGCGCTATTTGCTTCCAGTATAACGTTAATTTCATTTGTTACTCCCGCTTCAATCAGCGTTTCAACCTCTATGGTTTTGTAGCCCACAAAACTGAATACAACAGAATAAGTTCCTGGATCCAATAGTTCTAAACTATAAATACCGTCAAAATCTGAAGTGGTTCCTTTTGTAGTTCCCTTAATTAAAACATTAGCAAAAGCTAATGGCTCATTATTGAATTCTTTGTCTGTCAATTTTCCGGATACAGAGCCCGTGTACTGAGCGCTAACAATTCCTGAAACAAGTAAAATACAGATTAATAAAAAGCGTTTCATCTATTAGTTTTGGTTGATTATTACGCTGCAAATTTAATTTGAAACACCTCTTTTTGAGGTTACCATACATTTATTTTAAGATTAATAGAACGTTATTTTAATTAATGTGAATATAGATTCAAGCAACAATTAATTAACATTGAAATTACTATCTTGCATGTCAATACCAGATACTATGAATTGGGAACAACTACTTTCTCTAAAACGTCAAGGAGACACTAACAAACGCCTTAGAAACGAGCAGGACGAAACGCGTTTAGGTTTTGATGTTGATTACGATCGCATTATTTTTTCACCTGAATTTAGAAGTCTTCAAGATAAAACCCAAGTAGTACCACTTTCATCAACAGACTTTGTGCATACACGACTTACACACAGTCTTGAAGTGAGTGTTGTAGCACGTTCTTTGGGGAGAAAAGCAGGTCTAAAAATTTTAGAAAAGCACCCTTACCTCACCGAAGTGTATGGCTATAAACCCAATGATTTTGGCGCTATTGTTGCAGCAGCAGCATTGGCACATGACATTGGAAATCCGCCTTTTGGTCACTCTGGTGAAAAAGCCATTGGACACTATTTTAAAAATGGACCTGGTCAAAAATTTAAAGACCAACTCAACCCGAAAGAATATCAAGACTTATGTGATTTTGAAGGCAATGCGAATGGGTTCAAAGTCTTAACCCAAGACAAAAAAGGATCTAAAGGTGGGATAAGACTGAGCTATGCCACTTTGGGGGCTTTTACAAAATACCCTAAAGAATCCCTTCCCGTAAAACCAAACACCCACATTGCTTCTAAAAAGTATGGCTTTTTTCAAACAGAAAAAGCACATTTTTTAGATGTAGCAACCGAACTGGGTTTAAACACGCTTAGCGCAGAAAACGCACAGTTTTCTAGACATCCCTTAGCCTTTTTAGTGGAAGCAGCAGATGATATTTGCTATACCATTATTGATTTTGAAGATGGGATTAATCTTGGATTGATCGCGGAAGACTATGCCCTTGAATACTTAATTAATTTGGTAAGAGGTACTATCAATACCAAAAAATACAATGCGCTTAATTCTACAAAAGACCGCGTGAGTTATTTAAGAGCGTTGGCAATTAGCACCTTGATTGAAGATGCTGTCAATATATTTATGGAATACGAAAAAGAAATTCTTGAAGGTAAATTTCATGTTTGTATTCTTGATAAAAGCAAATATCAAGCACAAATAAATGACATTATAAAACTCAGTGTTGAGAAAATATATAATTCCGAGGAAGTCATTGACAAGGAAATTTCAGGCTTTGAAATTTTAAATCAACTTTTGGATCGTTTTATTTTAGCGGTTAATAATAATTATAAGAATGTTCCTACAAGTTATGATAAACTTTTATTGAAACTTATTCCAAACGAGATAGATTTTCATGATGAAAGCCTATATAAAAGGATGCTAAACGTTTGCTATTTTGTGTCTTTATTTTCTGATACAAAAGCAGTTTTGACCTACAAAAAAATTAAAGGTTTGGCTTTTTAATGTCACTTTTATTTATATATTTGTGAAAGCCAATTTTGTTTTTACTGAGAAAACCCAAACCTTATGAAAAAGCAATATACAATTGTAGTTATTTTAGCATTCGTAGTTTCTTTAGGATGCTTTTTATTTGACAATGACAAAGCTGCTGCCAAAACAGCACTGAGAGTCAAACACAAAATTTTTTTAGACAACAGTCCTTTTAAAGAGATTAAAGGACTTACAAAATCGCAAAGAAAATCAAACAGCTTACCACCCAATGCTTATTTTGAGGAAGAATGGGAGCTTACAATGAATCCAGAGAAGGGACGCCCAACGCCTGAAAATCTTGAAACCATACGCCAGCAACTTAATGTAGAGACGTCAACAAGAGTCCCAGGCGATGCCACTGACAATAATTGGATATCGAGAGGTCCAGATAATGTAGGGGGCAGAACTAGAGCCATTATGTTTGATCCTAACGACGCCACAAATGAAACTGTTTTTGCAGGAGGTGTGAGTGGAGGTCTTTGGAAAAATACTAATATTTCTAGTGCCAATTCAACTTGGGTTCGTGTTAATATTCCAGAGAATTTAAATATTTCTACTATCATCTCAGATCCTAATAATTCAACGATATTCTATGTTGGTACAGGGGAATCTTATGTTGGAGGCGATGTAAATGGAGATGGTGTTTGGAAATCTACTGACTCAGGAGTGAATTGGACTAAAATATTTGGAGGGATTTCTGGCGCTACAAGTTTTCAGTCGGCATCAGATATAACAGTAAACTCACCCACAGGAATTGCAGGAAATTATCAATCATTTCCAACGACAGCATTTGGATCAACGATTACCGCTACCATTACTGCAGATTTGATTTTAGCAAATGACCCCAGTGGAGTTGCTTCTCAGGCTTGTAACGCATTTGGAACAACTGCAAATGGAAAAATTGCTGTCATACGAAGAGGAGATTGCACTTTTGTTTCTAAAGTTAAAAATGCTCAAAACTCAGGAGCTATTGGTGTGATTATGATGAATAATGTAGATGGCTCTCCCGTTCCAATGGGTGGTACAGACACTACAATTACAATACCATCCGTTATGATTTCAAAGGCTGATGGAGATATTTTAGAAAATGCATTAAATACAGGGATTGTAAATGGATCTTTAAATGTTGCTACTGGAACTTTTACGGGTAACCTAGTCCCTGGCATTCAACATATCAATGACATGAAAATCAGAAATAATTCAGGTGTTTCTGAACTGTACGTAGCTGCTGGAGACTCTTTTTATGGGGCTGCAAACTCCACTACCTATTTAGGTGGTCCAGAGTATGGCTTATACAAGACTGTCGATGGTGGTGCTAATTGGTCTGAAGTTTCTCTGCCATTAACAGCAAACAACAGGAAGCACTGTCCCAATGATATAGAAATTGCTTCTGATAATAAAATATGGTTATCTACAATAAAGAGCACTCTATATGGTGACGGTGGAGGGGTTATTTTTTCTTCAACAGATGGAATTAATTTTGCTACTGTTTATACGGTTACCGATAGTGACCGTACCCAAATAGCAGTTTCTAGTACCAATGCAAACAAGTTGTACGTTTTGGCGGAAACTTCTACAGGAGTTAGCATGAAACGAACAGATACAGGGTTTGTGCCTTCATTTTTTGTTAGAAACGTTACCCCTCCAGATGATCTGGATACAGGGATTGATGCTGGAGATTTTACCAGAGGTCAAGCGTTTTATGACTTAATGCTTGAAGTGGATCCTACGAATGATGATATTGTGTTCGCTGGTGGAATAGACACCTTTAAGTCTTCAAATGAGGGAGTTTCATGGGAACAATTAACACATTGGTATGGGGGTTTTAATAAGCAATATATGCACGCAGATCAACACGCCGCAATATTTGCAAATAACGATTCTAATAAGATGCTGTTCTCAAATGACGGAGGCGTATTCTACTCAAGCGATGGTGGTGTGACTATTTCTGAAAGAAATAAAGGATTCATTACGAGTCAGTTTTACACTGTAGGTGTTGGTCCCACGACTGCGTTTCCGACAGGAGATTTTTTTGCAGGAGGCTTGCAAGATAATGGTACCCAGTTATTTCAAAATGCCTCCATAACAGGTTCCGATAGTTCCACTGAAGCTTATGGTGGTGACGGAGCTTATACGTTCTTTGACCAAGACGGGACCGACCGCTATTTCATAAGAAATTATGTGTACAATGACGGAATAAACCTGTACAATTTTGATGGTGCAAATGTGACTATTAATAACGAAAACGCTAGCAATGGTTCCTTTATAAATCCCTGTGCTTTAGATTCTAATTTAGATATTCTATACACTAACTATACCTCCACAGCCAATGGGAATGCGATTAGACGATATTCTGGAATCAAATCATCTGCAACACTTGTTAAAACTACTTTATCAGATACTAGTTTAGACAATAGACCAACAGCCTTTACAGTCTCACCACACACAACTGCTTCGACAACCTTATTTGTAGGAACGCTTCTTGGGGATGTTTTTAAAATTACCAATGCCAATACTGCATCTCCAACTTGGACAGAAATAGAGGTACAAAATAACATTGTTGGGAGTATTTCTGATATTGAAGTAGGCGCTTCTGAAAATGAAATTTTTGTAACCATTCACAATTATGGCGTAGAAAGTATATGGTATACTAGGAATGGTGGAACTTCTTGGTCAACAAAAGAAGGAAACCTTCCAGATATGCCTGTGAAATCTATTTTGCAAAACCCATTGAACTCAGAAGAAGTCATTGTAGGAACAGAGCTAGGAATCTGGTATACAAATAATTTCTCATCTACATCCCCAAGGTGGTCGTCTTCTTTTAATGGCATGAGGAATGTCAAAGTTATGGATTTAGATGTTAGAAATGACAATATGGTTTTTGCAGCCACCTATGGTAGAGGCGTTTTTTCAGGGATGTTTACCGCAACTTCGCTGAGTGTCAATGAAGAAGATGTATTAGCGAATGCAATCAAATTGTTTCCAACTATTTCTCAGGGTCAAATCTCATTAACATCTACCAAAACTATTGGGTTTACGCGAGTAGAGATCTATTCCATTACAGGAAAGAGAGTATACGAAAGCAATATTGATGTACAGCAAGGCTTAAGAAAAGAATTCGATCTGAATTTAAATTCTGGAATGTACTTAGTCATGTTTAAAGGGTCTAATTTTGAAACGACCAAACGCATCATCATTCAATAATAATTGATAACTAGTATTTAAAAAAAGGGAAGCATTGCTTTCCTTTTTTTAAATTTATAATATTGATTGAATATGTTTTCTCAAATTATCAGTGTCGATATTTACGGATTTGTGCAAGATTTCTACAGATCCATGTTCAATAAATTCGTCCGGGATACCTTTTACAACCACATCATTTTTGTATCCGTGAGTAGCTGCAAATTCTAAAATTGCACTTCCAAAACCGCCGCGTATCACACCATCTTCAACCGTTATGAGTTTTGAATGTGTTTTGAAAATAGTATGCAACAAGGGTTCATCCAGTGGTTTTAAAAAGCGCATATCGTAATGTGCACAATTGAGTCCATTAATGGCTTCTGAAACGGTTTTAGAAATAGCTCCTAAACTTAAAAGAGCAATATCACCTCCCTGTTCTAATTGAATTCCAGTTCCAATTTCAATAGCTTCAAATTCTGATTTCCAGTTAGAAAGCACACCTCTACCCCTCGGGTATCGAATCGCAATTGGATGTTCTAAACCTTTTTGAGCCGTGTACATGATATTCCGTAATTCTTTCTCATTCCTTGGAGCAACTATGATGAGGTTTGGAATACACCGTAGATAAGCCAAATCAAACACCCCATGGTGAGTAGAGCCATCTTCGCCTACCAATCCAGCACGATCAATACAAAAAATAACAGCTAAATTTTGTAATGCTACATCATGAATAATTTGATCGTATGCCCGTTGTAAAAAGGTAGAATATATATTACAAAAAGGAATTAAGCCTTGTGTGACCATACCCGCAGACATTGTGACGGCATGTTGCTCGGCAATCCCCACATCAAACGCTCGATCCGGAAGTGCGTCCATCATATATTTCAGCGAACTTCCTGTAGGCATAGCCGGCGTGATGCCTACAATTGCCTTGTTGGCGCTTGCCAATTCTAGAAGTGTTAATCCAAATACGTCTTGATATTTAGGTGGGAGATTTTCGCTACTTTTTTCAATGATATCACCTGTGGTTGCATCAAACTTTCCTGGCGCATGGTATGTCACCTGATCTTTTTCAGCTTGCTTTAGGCCTTTTCCTTTAATCGTTATGATATGCAATAATTTTGGACCATCAATAGTTTTGAGACGTTCTAGTTCTGAAAGAAGTGCCGACATATCGTGTCCATCAATAGGACCAGAATATTCAAAATTGAGGGCTTCAAATATATTATCTTGTTTTTGAGTGCCTTTTTTTACATTAGTTAAATACTGTTTCAAAGCACCCACACTTGGATCGATTCCAATGGCATTATCATTTAAAATAACTAATAAATTGGCACGCGTTACTCCAGCATGATTCAAACCTTCAAAAGCCATTCCACTAGCAATAGACGCATCGCCGATCACGGCAATATGCTGTCTGTTTTCGCCTTTTAATTGGGATGCAATTGCCATTCCTAAAGCTGCCGAAATAGAGGTTGATGAATGTCCAGTACCAAACGCATCGTATATACTTTCGTCACATTTTGGAAATCCGCTAATACCCTTGTATTGTCGGTTGGTATGAAATTGAATTTTACGCCCAGTTAAAATTTTATGACCATAAGCTTGATGTCCTACATCCCAAATTAATAAATCATCTGGAGTGTTAAAAACATAATGCAATGCAATGGTAAGTTCTACCACGCCAAGACTCGCCCCCAAATGACCTTCTTTAGTCGCAACGATTTCAATAATATATTGCCTTAATTCTTTGGCGAGTTGCGGTAAATCACTGGCCGAAAGCTGCCGTAAATCTGTTGTAGAATTTATATGTTCCAGTAAATTTTTTAACACATAGCAAAAGTACAAGATTGAAATCGTATTTTTGACTTATGGATGCTATTTTTGATGATGATTATTTTATGAAGAAGGCGCTTCAAGAAGCAGAAGCCGCTTTTGAGAAGGGTGAAATTCCAGTAGGTGCGGTAATCGTGGTTGATAACCGAATCATTGCACGTGCTCATAATCTTACAGAACTTTTGAATGATGTGACGGCGCATGCAGAAATGCAAGCCATTACGGCAGCAGCTAATTTTTTAGGTGGAAAGTATCTAAATAAATGTACGTTGTACGTGACCCTGGAACCTTGTCAGATGTGCGCAGGGGCATTGTATTGGAGTCAGATTTCGACTATTGTATATGGAGCAAAAGATGACCAGCGAGGCTGTGGTGTGATGGGGACAAAACTACACCCAAAGACCATTTTAAGAGGGGGTATTTTAGCCACTGAAGCATCAGAAATAATGAAACGATTTTTTGTAGAAAAACGAAATTTGAATTAAAACTTAAGATGTTTTAGAGTCATTAAATTCTCGCATTTTATCTAGATTCTCTTGAGTAAGCATGTAGTCGGCCACTTTTTTATCTTTCCAGCGGTAATAGGAAAACAACGGAAAAACGAATACACATAAACCAATCACTCCAAATCCGACTAGTTTTTTTGAATAGGGCAACTCCACAATAAGCCCTGTGAACAGACTGATCATTGTCGTGATAAATAAAAACCAAATTAAGTATTTCATTTTTTTGGAATAAAGTTATTTAAGATCAATTTTTAAGTGTAGTTCATTCAATTGCGTTTCATCGATTATTGAAGGTGCATCAATCATAACGTCACGACCAGAATTATTTTTTGGAAAGGCGATAAAATCACGGATGGTTTCTTGACCTCCTAGAATTGCTACCAAACGGTCCAAGCCAAAGGCTAACCCACCATGAGGTGGTGCGCCATATTCAAAGGCATTCATTAGAAATCCGAACTGTTCTTTTGCCTCTTCAGGTGTAAAGCCAAGATGATCAAACATCAATGCTTGTGTGGCTTTGTCGTGGATACGAATAGAACCACCTCCAATTTCATTTCCATTTAAAACTAAGTCATAAGCGTTCGCTTTTACAGCACCCGGATCGGTGTCTAATAATTTAATTTGTTCTGGTTTTGGAGCGGTGAACGGGTGGTGCATTGCATGGTAGCGTTTGCTATCTTGATCCCATTCCAATAACGGAAAATCAGTCACCCATAGCGGTGCAAATACATCAGATTTACGAAGATCCAAACGTTCGGCTAGTTCCATGCGGAGTGCACTTAGTTGGGCTCGTACTTTATCTGTTGGACCGGAGAGTACACATACTAAGTCCCCAGACTGGGCTCCTGTAAGTTCTGCCCATTTTCCTAGATCGTCTTGATCATAGAATTTATCAACGGAAGATTTATAAGTGCCATCATCATTACATCGCGAATAGATCATTCCTAAAGCACCAATTTGTGGTCGCTTTAACCAATTAATGATGCCATCAATTTCTTTACGTGTAAAACGGTTTCCACTTGGAACGGCAATTCCAACCACTAATTCAGCATTGTTAAAAACACCAAAATCTTTATGTTGAGTGACGGCATTGAGTTCGCCAAATTTCATTCCAAAACGAATGTCGGGCTTATCGTTTCCGTAGGTTATCATCGCCTCGTCATAAGTCATTCTTGGAAATGAGGTAATTTCTTTTCCATGAATAGACTTGATCAAATGACGGGTTAAACCTTCAAAAATATTTAAAATATCTTCTTGTTCTACAAATGTCATTTCACAATCAATCTGAGTAAACTCCGGTTGTCTGTCGGCTCTTAAATCTTCATCCCTAAAACATTTTACAATTTGAAAATATTTATCCATTCCACCAACCATCAACAGTTGTTTGAACGTTTGTGGCGATTGTGGAAGAGCATAAAATTGACCTTCATTCATTCGACTTGGAACTACAAAATCGCGAGCCCCTTCGGGTGTTGATTTAATTAAGTATGGCGTTTCAACTTCTATAAATTCTTGAGAGGACAAATACGAGCGTACCTCTTGGGTGACTTTATGTCTAAAGATTAAATTATTTTTTACAGGGTTTCGGCGAATGTCCAAATAGCGGTATTTCATGCGAAGCTCTTCACCACCATCGGTTTGATCTTCAATCGTAAAAGGAGGCACATTAGCCTTATTTAAAACGGTTAGTTTTGAAACCAAAATTTCAATATCTCCTGTCTCTAAATTAGGATTTTTAGAAGCACGTTCAATAACGGTTCCAGTGACTTGAATTACAAACTCACGGCCTAAGCTTTTAGCCATGGTCATCATCGCTTCTGGTGTGCGTTCTGCATCAAAAATAAGTTGTGTGATGCCGTAGCGATCTCTTAAATCTACCCAGATTACAAATCCTTTATCACGTGATTTTTGTACCCAACCAGATAGGGTGACTTCTTCGTTTATATTTGAGGCTCTTAACTGGCCACAATGATGGCTTCTGTACATAAAACTAAATTAGTTGCGCAAATTTAACATTTAAAAATTAAAATCCATGGGCTTAGGAAACGACTTTAACCTTTTTTATTTTCAATTTATTAATTATATAAAACAATATAGGAACTACGACTAGGGTTAAAAACGTGGCAAATGACAAACCAAAGATAATCGCCCAGCCCATTGGCCCCCAGAATGCAACGTTTTCCCCACCGATATAAAAGTTTGGATTCAGTTCGGTAATTAAAGTTCTAAAATTAATGTTGATTCCAAGCGCAAGTGGTAATAACCCCAGTATGGTTGTAATTGCGGTTAATAATACAGGTCTTAATCGCGTTCGTCCAGCTTCCACAACACATTCCACTAGAAGGGATGCGGTCAACTTGTCTTTTTTTTCCAAACCTAATTCTCGACGTTTTCTAATGATGGTTAGGTTGATATAATCAATTAATACAATTGCATTATTAACCACAATTCCAGCGAGTGAAATGATTCCAATCATAGTCATAAGCACGACAAAATCCATTCTAAATATGAGAAGTCCAAATAGTACGCCAATCAAACTTAAAAACACTGAGATTGAAATAATAATAGGTGTTGTGGCAGAGTTAAATTGCGCGACTAAGATTAAGAAAATTAGAAGTACCGCAATTAAAAGAGCTCGACTAAGAAAGGCCATTTCCTTGGCTTGCTTTTCTTGTTCTCCAGTAAAGCTAATGGATATGTTTTTTGGCACCTCAAATTTTTCTGCAACAGCTCTAATTTTATCGTTGACTTCTGTGGGGTTGTAATCATTTAGCACATTTGAATATACAGTGACAACTCTATCTAAATCAATACGTCTGATTGCACTAAAGGACGATTGGTTTTCAGCCGTCGCTACTGCCGAAATAGGGACTTGTTTTATTTGTCCATCACTTTGGTTTCTAAACGTAATTTTTTGATCCAGTAAAGTAGATTTGTTATAACGCATCTCATCTTTGAGTCGGAGATTAATAGGATAATCATCCTCTTCATTTTTATATGTTGAAATTTCTTTACCATACAATGCAGTACGTAAGTTCGCTCCAATTTGACCTGTTGAAATACCTAGTCGTCTTGCTTTTTGACGATCTACAGAAATTAATAATTCTGGCTTCCCTTGGTCTATATCTAATTTTAATTCTTCAATACCACCAATATTGGAGTTGTTGATAAATGATTTTAGACGATTGGCAGTTTCTAAAATCAAAACATAATCATCGCCTTTTACCTCAATGTTTATAGGAGCACCTGTAGGTGGGCCATCTGAGGGTTTGTCGACTACAATACTTACGCCTGGATAGCCCTGAATTACATTCCGGATGTCCTTAAGAACAATTTCGGTATTGACCCCTTGCCTATCTTGATACTTTACAAAATCGACAGTTATACGTGCTTTGTTCGGAGATTTTCCACCTTCTTGACCCCGAGAGGGGTCTGAAGTGCCTTCTCCCACTTGTCCAATAACAGAAGTGATCAGAAAATTCTTACCATTATCCTCATATTTTTTTAAATAGTCTTCTATATCTTTTTCAATTTCCATTGAAATAAGGTTAGTTTCCTCGATGTCCGTTCCAATCGGATATTCAATATATACGTAGACTTGTTTAGCATCAGTATTTGGAAAAAATAATATTTTTGGTGGGAATGTATACATTAAAAACGCTGCAAGAATCAACAATCCAAATGTTCCAACAATAATACTTGCAGGTTTTCTCCCTTTAAGTGCGTAGCTTAAAAAGCGCTCATAGATGTGTTCTAACTTTGAAATAAAAGTAACTTTAGACTCTTTTTTAGGCACTAATTTCATATACACAGAAATGAGCATAGGATTTATAATTAGGGCTACGAAAAGGGATGAACTCAATACAATAATTAAGGTAATAGGAAGCCACTTCATAAATTCTCCCATAATACCTTCCCATAAAATTAAGGGCAAAAAGGCAGCCAACGTAGTAGCGGTTGATGCTATAATTGGCATCGCAACTTCTCCAACACCTAGTTTAGCCGCTTTAATTCTTGGGTAACCTTCGTCCATCAATCGGTACACGTTTTCGACCACTACAATTCCGTTATCAACCAACATTCCAAGAGCAATTACTAAAGAAAATAAGACCATTGTGTTAAGGGTAACTCCAATAAAACTCAAAATAGAAAACGACAAAAACATCGATAAAGGAATTGCGATTCCAACAAATAATGCATTTCTAAACCCTAAAAAGAAGTAAAGGACTGCGACCACTAGAATAACCCCTAATATGATGCTGTTTTCAAGATCGGACACCATGGTACGAGTATCATTCGACTGATCGTTTGTTTTAGAAATTATTAAATTTTGAGGAAATACATTTGCCGCTGCTGATTCTAGAATGGCATCAATTTTAGTAGAGGCTTCTAAAAGATTTTGACCCCCTCTTTTTTTAACATCTAACATCACTACAGGCTGCATGTATTCGCGAGCAAAACTTTCTTTTTCTTGTCCCTTAAAACTCACATCAGCGATATCTCTTAAGTAAACGATGTTCCCTTTTTCTTGTTTAATGATAATATCTCGCACCGATAAAGGATCTTTAAATTCGCCCAAAACGCGCACAGTTCTTCTAATGCCATTTTCGAGAATATCACCCCCAGAAACACTCATGTTTTCAAAAGCGACTGCATTTTCAATATCATTAAAACTAATTTTTGATGCTTCCATTTTATATAAATCGACCGCAATCTCAAGTTCTTTTTCTTGCACTCCTCTAATGTCTACGCCTGAAATTTCACTTAATTCCTCTATTTCATCTTCTAAATATTCGGCATACTCTTTAAGTTGATCCATTGAAAATTCACCAGACAAATTGATGTTCATGATAGGAATTCGCTCGCTAAAATTCATTTCCGTTATACTTGGCTCTGAAGGTAAATCTTTAGGGAAGTCTGGATCTGCCATCGCAACATCAACTTTGTCTTTAACTTTTTGAAGTGCTTCAGCTGGCGTAAAATCAAAGCTAAATTCGACCACAATACTGGAGTAGCCCTGAATGGAATTGGATGTAATTTTATCGACCCCTGTGATAGAATTTATCTCTTTTTCTAATCGCTTTGTAATTAATTTCTCTACATCCAATGCCGAATTTCCAGGATAAGGAGTAGCGACATAAATTTGTGGGATAATAATCTCTGGGAAATTTTCACGAGCCATTCCTGTATATGAAAGTAATCCACTTAACACAATAATAAATGTGATAACTGAAACGGTCATGCGATTTGATATCGCCCAAGAAGAAAGTCTAAATTCTTTAATTTTTTTCGTACTCATAGCTTTTTAGTTTATAAGTTTTACGTCATCATCATTGTTTACAAGTCGCGCGCCTTTATCTACCAAAATCGAATTAGAAACAAGCCCTTCAGAAATGTACGATTGGTTGCCGTAACTCATAGCTTCTGTCACATATGTTTTACAACTTTGTGATTGGTTTCTTTGATCTCAATAGTATAAACAAAGGTTTTGTCATCGCGATCTTTTTGAACGAGTCGAGATGGAATGACAATACCATTCGCTTTAAAATCGTTTATTTTTATGTCTGCCAGCAAATTCGCTTTTAACTCATTATTGATGTTTTTTAAATCAATACGTGTCTTAAAACTTCTATTATTTGGATTAATAAAATTTCCAACTTGAGAGATTGAGGCTTTAGTTGACGCTCCAATAGAACTAAAACTCAAGAGTACTGCAGTTCCTTTTTTGATTGATTTTAAATACGTTTCGGTGACTTCGCTTTCTACGTATACGTTGCTTAGATTCACTAGTCTCAAGAAAGGCATTTGTGGAGAAGTGAGTTCTCCCGTTTTGGCGAAAATTTGATCGATGACGCCTGAAAACGGAGCGATTATCTTCATTTTTCGTGCTTGAGCTTTAAGACTTTCCATATTATTTTCCAGACCTTCTTTTTGTGCTTTTGCTTGCAGATATTGAATTTCACTTCCAATATTTTGCTCCCAAAGTCTGGCTTGACGTTCGAAGGTCGTTGTCGCTAAAGCCAGTTGGGTATTTAATTGTAAAACAGAACTATCAATAACATCGCTGTCCAAAGTCGCTAATATTTGCCCTTTTGAAACGTTCTGACCTTCTTTCACCAAAATAGCTGTGACCGTGCCTCCCATTTCTGCGTGGAGTTCAATGGTTTGATCGGCTTTGACCGTGCCTTGCACTTCTATATAGTGATTAAAGTCCTTGATCTCCGCTTTAATTGAAGTTACAGCCATTAATTTCTTTAGAGTATCTAGTTCTGAAATAGCCATCTCAATATCTTTCAATTCTGTTCCGATGCGGTCCATTTGCTCTATAAGAGACGCTTTTTTTACTCTTAATTCTGTCAATGATTGAGATTCTTTGACCGATGTATCGCAGGAAAATACAATGGTCAAAATAAGGAGGAAAAACATGTTTTTCATAGGTTTAAAATTACGGAGGTGTTTCATTTTTTAATTTTTAAGAGTTGGGTTAATGAGTGCTTCTAAGTCAATTCTTTTAATGAGTATGTTGAGCATTGACTGTAAATAGTCTTGTTGTGCACTATATAATTGGCGTTGTGCTTGAGATAAATCAAAACTAGTGGTCAATCCTTCAAAGAATTTTACTTCATTTTTTTTGGCTATATTTCGTGAAAGCTCAAGGGCTTCCTTTTTGAGGTAAAGATCTTCAACAGCAAATTCATAGTCACTTTTTGTGCGTGAGATTTCTAACTTAATTTTTTCCGAAGTGTCGTTTAAAAGAGACTTAGATTTCTCAAAATTGATGCGGGCCTTTTTAGTAGAAGCACTGCGTCCAAAGGAACTAAAAACGGGAATTTTCATTGAGATGCCAAATAGAGAAGCCCCAAACCAATTTTGAGAATTATCTAAGAAATCGAATTTATTATTGTTTCCAGAATAACTTCCGTTTAGAAATGCATCTATAGACGGTAATGCTTTACTTTTTTCTAATTTCAGTAAGAGTTCCTTGCTTTTTAAATCATTGAGTGCAATTTTATAACCCACCACATTTTCTAGTTCAACAACAGACTCTAAGGGTGTCAGCGAGGTGTACATCCCAACCAATTGACCAAGGTTATTTGTTAGCTCTACAACAGAGTCTAAATCCAATCCTAGTGCGTTATTAAACATTTGGCGTGCAATTTTATCTAAGCGTTTGACATAACTTTGGTTGCTTTTTAAACTGGATAAGGTCAGCTGTAATTGTTGGACGCTTTCTTGTTCGATCAAACCATTTTCATACACTTTTGTAAGGTCTCTCACATTGTTTTCTAGTAAGGCAATATTTGAATTTATAATTTTCAGGTTTTCTTCAGAAATCAATACATTTCCGTAGGCTAAAGCGACCATTTTACGAAGTTCTATTTCTGTTTTTTCTTTGGCATTTTCTGAAATCTCAAGATATACTTTAGCTGCTTGAAGTCCCACTAAATAGGACCCATCAAATATCTTTTGTGAAATGGTAACAGTTCCATTCATTGTTTGTTTAGTCCCAAAAGCAATTTCTGAAAACTGGCCTGGGCTCCCTCCAAAAAATTCTGCAGGAATCAGTGAAATCTGTTGTTTTAACCAGTTATTATAGTTGATGGATGCTTTAATTTGGGGTAATCCAGTGGACGTTGTTTCCCATTTTTGGAGCTTGGCAATTTTTACATCACGAGCGGCATTTTTGCTCAAAGAATTATTTCGAATCGCAAAATCAATAGCTTCTTTTAATGAAAATCTCGAAATCTCTTGTTGAGAAAACACCGAGGTAGTTATTAATAAAAATAGTGTAAGTTTAGTGAGCATTTGGAGTGAGGTTTGATTTTATATAAATGTTAAGTAGATTTAGTCCTGTTTTGGTGACAATAGCGCGTAAATGGTATTCTAGGTAACTTTCAAAAAGATAGTTTTTATCAAAAAGGTTTTCTGGAAAAATACTAATATCTCGAATACCCGTCATTCCATTAAAATACATTCTTGAAATAAAGTCAATATCAATATCGGGTCTAAACAATCCAGTATTCATCCCCATTTCAAGGCTGTTCTCGACAGATGAATGCATTTTTTCAAATTGTTTTATTTTTAAGCGGTCATAAATATGAGGATAATATTTTTTGAGCTGGTGTTGAGGTGAGACTCTTTCATTTTTCAAGTAATTAATCACAAACAGTTTAATATCATACAGTTCTTCAATAGGGTTGATAGAGGATGCATTAATCTTGTCAATTCCGTTCGAAATATGATCTAAAACAGAAAAAGTAACCACCTCTACAAGCTCTGTCTTGTTTGAAAAATGCGTGTAAATGGTTTTTTTTGAAATGCCGATAGCACTTGCGATGTCATCCATTGTGACACACTTGAATCCTAGGGTTAAAAATAATTCTTCAGATTTTGATATAATTTTCTCTCTCATGACGTGCTGCAAATTTACAACAGGAAACTTAAAAAACAATTAAAGTTTCCAAAGTTTTACAAAAATTTAACATTTATTAGTTTGCTTTCTAAAATAGTGTTCGGAATTCACTTATTTTTGTTTTATGAAAGCCATTGAAGTATACCAAAAACAATTTCTAGCGTATTTAGAAAATTACCAAACAACACGAGAGCCCAAAAACCTCTACGAACCCATTGAGTATATTTTGAATTTAGGAGGAAAACGCTTACGTCCTGTATTGACACTTATGATTGCGGATTGCTTTGAAGGAGATGTAAACAATGCTCTCAACGCTGCATTGGCAGTGGAAGTTTTTCATAATTTCTCTCTTGTTCATGATGATATTATGGATGCTGCCCCTTTGCGTCGCGGCCATCAAACAGTACATGAAAAATGGGATCTAAATACGGGAATTTTATCGGGGGATGCAATGCTGATCATGGCCTATCAACTGTTTGAAAATTATCCGCCAGAGGTCTTTCAAAAACTTGCCATACTATTTAGTAAAACTGCTTTAGAAGTTTGTGAGGGTCAACAATATGATATTGATTTTGAAACTCGCCATGAGGTTTCAATTGAGGAGTACCTAAAAATGATTGAATACAAAACAGCAGTATTGGTTGGAGCTGCTATGAAAATGGGAGCCATCATTGCCAATGCTTCAACAGAGGATCAGAATCGCTGCTATGAATTTGGAAAAAATTTAGGCATTGCCTTTCAGTTGCAAGATGATTATTTGGATGCCTTTGGCAATCCTGAAACATTTGGAAAACAAGTTGGAGGGGATATTATTGAAAATAAAAAAACGTATTTATATTTAAAGGCCTTAGAATTCTCGTCTGAAAGTGACCAGCTACGGCTGAAACACTTATTTAGCTCAGATGAAAGTAATTCAGAGGCTAAAATCGAAATTGTAAAGCAAATTTTTATGGTATCAGGTTCTGCAGAAGCGACCAAAAAGGCGATTATATCCTACACCAAAACAGCCTTTGATATTTTAAAAACCATTAACATATCAGAAACAAAGAAACAAATCCTTCAGGACTTTGGAACACAACTCATGACTCGGGACGTTTAAGAACTCCGTTTTCCTCAATAATATTCAAATCCATTAAAATATCTTCACATTTATATCATTTTCACATTTCATATTCGTGAAAAATCGTATTTTTGAGCTATATTTTTCTAAAGAAAAAATAGAATTATTAATTCATGGATAAGTATTCTTTTTTAAACGCCGCACACACCGCTTATTTTGCGGATTTATACGAACAATATCAGCTAGACCCAGATAGTGTAGAGCCGAGCTGGAAAGCTTTTTTTCAAGGCTATGACTTTGGGAGCGAAATTTTTGAAGTTTCGGACGATATTGTGGAAGGCGTTAAGACTCAAATTCCAGAACATGTCCAGAAAGAATTTCAAGTTGTAACTCTAATTGATGGCTATCGAACACGAGGGCATTTATTCACTAAAACAAACCCTGTTAGAGATCGAAGAAAATATACGCCTTCACTTGATCTAGGAAACTTTGGTTTGTCAAATACGGACTTAGATACCGTTTTTAATGCGGGTGAGATTATCGGAATTGGACCTCAAAGTTTACGTGTAATTCGACAACACCTCGAAGCTATTTATTGTGATGCCATCGGAGTAGAATACATGTATATTCGTAAACCGAACGAGCGTCAATGGATTCAAGACAAACTGAATAGTAACGATAATCAAGGTAGCTTTTCTGCTGATGAAAAAAAACACATCCTCAAAAAACTAAATGAAGCGGTTTCGTTTGAAACTTTTTTGCACACAAAATATGTCGGTCAAAAACGATTTTCTTTGGAAGGTAATGAGTCTTTGATCCCTGCTGTAGATGCGCTTATTGAAAAAGCTGCTGCCTATGGCGTTAAAGAGTTTGTGATGGGAATGGCCCACCGTGGACGCTTAAGTACCCTGACTAACATTTTTGGGAAATCGGCGAGTGATATATTTAGTGAATTTGACGGCAAAGATTACGAAGAAGAAGTTTTTGATGGCGATGTGAAATACCATTTAGGTTGGACGAGCGATCGCTTGACAGATAACGGCAATCGCATTAATTTGAGCATTGCACCAAACCCTTCGCATCTTGAAACAGTAGGTGCCGTAGTTGAAGGAATTACTAGAGCAAAACAAGACAAGCTAAATCCTGAAGACGCCAGCAAAGTGTTGCCAATTGTTGTACATGGCGATGCTGCCATTGCAGGTCAGGGCCTTGTCTATGAAGTGGTTCAAATGGCACAGCTAGACGGCTATAAAACCAACGGAACCATTCATATTGTGGTGAACAATCAAATTGGATTTACTACAAATTATCTCGATGCACGGTCGTCGACCTATTGTACCGATGTTGCAAAAGTGACACTGTCTCCGGTACTCCATGTCAATGCTGATGATGTCGAAGCTGTGGTACACTCTATTTTATTCGCCTTAGATTTTAGAATGCAGTTTAAGCGTGATGTATTTATTGATTTATTAGGCTATAGAAAATATGGTCATAATGAAGGCGATGAACCGCGTTTTACACAACCAAAACTGTATAAAGCCATTGCGAGTCATAACAATCCCCGAAATATTTATGCGCAAAAATTAATGGATGAAGGGATTATTGATTCCAACTATGTTTCAAAGCTTGAACAAGATTATAAAGCTTCTTTAGAAACGGAATTAGTATCCTCCAGAAAAGAAGATAAAACCGTCATTACACCATTTATGCAAGAGGCTTGGAAATTTTTTCCGAGAGCCAATTCTCATAAAATGAATGAAACAATAGACACTACTTATCCGAAAAATAAACTCGTTACACTAGCTAAAATCATATCCTCGCTTCCCGAAGATAAAAAATTTATACGCAAAATTTCGCGTTTGATTGAAGCCCGAAAACAAATGTTTGAGGGTGACAAACTCGATTGGTCCATGGCGGAACATTTGGCGTATGGATCTCTTTTAGAAGAAGGTTTTAATGTACGTATTTCAGGTCAAGATGTCGAGCGTGGGACGTTCTCTCACCGTCATGCTGTGGTAAAAGTTGAAGACAGTGAAGAAGAAGTGATCCTTCTCAAAAATATAAGTCCAAACCAAGGACAATTTAATGTTTATAACTCCTTATTATCTGAGTACGGAGTTGTTGGATTTGATTATGGTTATGCCATGGCGAGTCCAAATACGCTTACAATATGGGAAGCACAATTTGGGGATTTCAGTAATGGCGCTCAAATTATGATTGACCAATACATTTCATGTGGCGAAGATAAATGGAAAACACCCAATGGGATTGTTATGTTATTACCGCATGGGTATGAAGGTCAAGGTGCGGAGCATTCCTCAGGGCGAATGGAACGTTACTTGCAACTCTGTGCAAAAGACAATATGTTTGTTGCCGATTGTACCACGCCAGCGAATATGTACCATTTATTGAGACGTCAATTAAAAGCAGATTATAGAAAGCCATTAATTGTATTCACTCCAAAAAGTTTATTACGCCATCCAAAAGTTGTGTCTTCAGTAGAAGAATTTGCAAATGGAAGCTTTCAAATGCTGATTGACGATGCATCAGCCAAGGCGGAAAACGTTAAAACACTCGTATTTGTGACCGGGAAATTCTATTATGATTTACTAGAAGCACAAGAAAACTTAGGCAGAACCGACATAGCTTTGGTACGTGTAGAGCAATTGTTTCCACTTCCAGAAGATGAAATAGAGGCATTGATTTCAAGATATAAAAAAGCAGATGACATTGTTTGGGCACAAGAAGAACCAAGAAATATGGGAGCTTATGCACACATTTTAATGCATATCGACGCTGCTAAACACTGGCGTGTGGCTTCAAGACGAAGCTATAGTGCACCTGCTGCAGGAAGTTCTACACGCTCCAAAAGACGACACAAAGAAGTTATAGATTTTGTTTTTGATAAGACAAAAGACAATCAAAGAAAAAAACTAAAATAAACACACAATGATTTTAGAAATGAAAGTGCCTTCACCAGGCGAATCCATCACAGAAGTTGAAATTGCAGAATGGTTAGTTCAAGAAGGAGACTATGTAGAAAAAGACCAAGCTATTGCTGAAGTTGATAGCGATAAAGCAACTTTAGAGTTGCCTGCAGAAGCGAGTGGGACCGTAACGTTCAAGGCGGAAGTCGGCGATGCTGTTGAGGTGGGTGCTGTGGTGTGTTTGATTGATACCAGTGCTGCAAAACCAGAAGGAGGAGACGCGCCCAAAGCGGCTGCATCAACCCCAGAGGTAGCGGCAACACCAAAAGCTGAAACACCATCAAACACAACCTATGCTACGGGATCTGTAAGCCCAGCAGCTAAGAAAATATTGTCTGAAAAAGGCATTGAAGCCACTGCAATAACAGGCACTGGAAAAGATGGTCGCATCACAAAAGAAGATGCTGTCAAGGCTGTTCCAGCAATGGGTCAACAAGTGAATGTAGAAGGACGTGGTGTGTCACGCTCTAAACTCTCTATGTTGCGTCGAAAAGTAGCAGAACGTTTGGTAACTGCCAAAAACGAAACGGCCATGTTAACAACGTTTAACGAAGTTGACATGTCTCCAATTTTCGAATTGAGAAAACAATACAAAGAAACCTTTAAAGAAAAGCACGACGTAGGACTTGGGTTTATGAGTTTCTTTACCCTTGCCGT
>Ga0102886_1000249_pt1 | contig 23657 bp, 32 predicted proteins | sample Colrivmet1550A02_FD_84499 | JGI IMG/M metagenome (GOLD analysis project Ga0102886, IMG submission 84499) | Estuarine microbial communities from the Columbia River estuary - metaG 1550A-02 | ecosystem: Environmental > Aquatic > Marine > Intertidal zone > Estuary | place: USA: Columbia River... | reverse complement strand
CCGTTGGTTCCATCGGCTCCATCGGCTCCTGCAGCTCCTGCAGCTCCTGTAGCTCCTGTAGCTCCTGTAGCTCCTGTAGCCCCATCGGTTCCATCGGCTCCTGCAGCTCCTGTAGCTCCTGTAGCTCCTGTAGCTCCATCGGCTCCATCGGCTCCATCAGCTCCATCAGCTCCTGCAGGGCCAGCATTACCTGCCGCAAAGCCAGCCCTAGGTATAGTAAGGGAAATGTCACCTGAGCCATCTTCAGGTGATAAAGTGATTGAGCCGCTAGTGCTCTTTAGTTTTATACTCATGTTTAATTCCTATAATTGCCTTTGTGCGGCCCAAGTTTCTACTGTAAGCTCACTGCTCTGAGGTATAGTTAATGTAATACCATCCTCAATAATAAAGTCTGAACCAGTAAGATATAGGGTATTATCATCTAAGACTTTATCAACACTAATAGTTTCACTTTTGTAGAGAAGATGTTCAGAGGAAGCGCCATTAGTTATATTAACCTTACTACCGCTTCGGAAGTATTGGTCACCACCTGAGCCACCTTGGATCTCTCCAGCATCTACTTCATTACCATCAGAAAACTTAATGACTAAATGATTATCAAAGTCAACAGTAGCATCAACGATTGAGATACCATCAGCTCCGTCGATGCCATCAGTACCTGAGTACCCCCTGTCACCTTTGTCACCTTTATGGCCTACACCATCAAGTCCTCTATCACCTTGCTCACCTTTGATACTTATACCATCAGCGCCTCTAGCACCATCTTTGCCATGTTTAAGACGTAAGGCTTTTATCTGAGCTTCAAGATTATCAAAGATGGCAACTAATTTAACATCAGAACTTATCATCTCTTATAGCTCCTGAGTAGTGGACTCCACAGGTACACCCTGTACAGGAGCCTGTAGGCGCTGTATTAAGGCGTTTTCAGCTTCGTTAGGTTTAGAGTCACGTTCTTCTTTGCGTTCCTTAAGAATCACCTCACGCTCCTTCAGTACGCTTTCCGATATCCGCATACGGCGTTCAAACTCTTTATCGTCCTTATCACCTGCTTGTATATTCGTTGTAATAGCCTTAATACGTGCTATCTCAGTCTCTTTAGGTACTGCTAGAGCTTCCTCGTGTAACTTATGTGCCCTCATGTTGGATTCTTCAGCTTGTGAGTTAAGTGCGGAAGTTTGAGAGGCTTGGAAAGCTAATTCAGCTTGTCGAGTCTCTTCTTGAGCCTTCTGCTGCTCAGGTGTAGGCTGTGCTGCCTTATCAATAAGACCGATAAGTTCCTCACGGTTAGACACGTTCATGTTGTCTACGATAGACTTGAGCATGATAGGATAATAAGGTGTATCTTTACCCATGGTCTGTAGTAACTGTACCAACTGAGATACTTCGTACTCACGAGCAATAATACCCAGAGAACTAGTAGCTAAGAAGTTATAGTCAGATACTGGGTAGAGCTCAGGCTCATACTGCATATAACGCCAAGCTGCCTTCGATACGAATGGAATGAGGAAGGCTTCTTGGAAGTTAATCAAAGTGCGCTTATGTCGCTTGATAATAGCGCCCAGAGACATCGAAATGCCAGCAGCAGTGGCTTCACCGTTAATTTGACCACCAACACCAGAAGAGTCCACAGCCCCTGTAGACTGTTGAACCATGGACTGTAGTGCCTGAGCCTGAGCAAACGTAATCTGACTAACATTACCAAAGTTGAATGGGTTAATGATCTCTTTAGGATCACCGTTAGTCAATAATAACTTACCAGCACGAATCTCTGGCTTAGTGCCTCTAGGGATACGTGTAGCGTCCATAGCAAGCATTGGGTGTACTGTAAGGGCCAGAGCGTCTATACGTGCGCGTAGCTCTGCATCTAGAGCCTTCTGGCTGTTGTATCCCTTCTCACATACACCACGACCATAGAAGCGGCTGGGTACAACGTCCCATGGGAACGCTACGATAGGACGGTCTTTCATCATGTAAGGACTAGGTTCAGCTTTAAGCATGATACCTTCGTTACCAATGATAACTACAGCTTCTGTGTAGTAACCTTCCTTCTCATCTCCATCAAGATCATAATCAAGTTCTTGTTCAAGGAGATGTGTAGGTACTAGACCATAATACTTGGTAAGACGTACCTTATCATCTTGAGTAACTGTGAGCTCACTGTCAGGCTCTAGGTTGAAATCTTCTGAGGCATTACCTAGGTAAGCGTCTTTATAAACACCTTGTTCTTGTAGGATCTCTACCGTATGGGCTGACACAAACTCGTCTACAGCTACGCCCAAAGCTTCCTCTACATTGGTAGCCACTGGGTCAATACGGAAGTTCTGAGGCAAGATGGGACGTAGGCGAACCACGGTACGCTTGGAGATATTAACACCCACAGCCTCCATAGCACCACCCATGACCTTCTCAGTCGCAGGCTTCATCTCGTTGATCTCTTCTAAAACTACCTCAGCAATACCATTACCGTAGACCGCTGCGTTGATCAAGCACTCACTCATGTCCCTGCGGATGCGTGTACGTTCAAAGTCCTCATGTAGCTTGTTACGTAGGAACTGAATGTCCTCAGTCTCTGAGTCACCGAGGTTGTCTTTAATGTCAAAGTACTTACCACGACCAAAGGTAGCCTCTTCAATCTCAGCTACGTTAGACTCTACGGCTTGCTGAAGGGCTGGGGCAATGATCTGTGATCTCTCTGCCTTACGTGTAGCATCTGAGGCATTCCAAATACCCCGCCAGAGGCGATAATACTCTTCATGCTTCTTGGCATAGTTATTCTCGTAGTAATCACCCCAATCGTTCACCTTGGTCATTACCCAATCTTGTAAAGACTGTTCAATGATAATAGGGTCTGTACTCTCGTTATGGTCATTTAGTTGCATGTTTAGTATCCACTGATTAAGTCTATGGTTTCAAATTCGTCATGTTCTTCAAAGTTGCCTATATAGGCTACCTTGGCTAACTGGTCTATATAAGCCAGCGAGTCTATTAAGTCATCATGTGTTAAGGGGTCTGGGAACTGGAATAATTCATCACAGAAGCGTGAGTGCCATTCTTTAGACTTCTTGTTGATGGTTATTAGACCATGCTCAAAGCGTCCTTGAAGTGCCCACATTATCCTATCAGTCTTCTTCTGGTTACCGTGTGTAAGTTCCTCCACCCTGAAGAAGAAGGACTGACGTTTCATCATGTCCATGAGGGGTGACATTACAGCTTGTTTGGCGATACCTTTCTCTATACCCACAGAGAGTGGTCTGTAGTCTTTTACAGCTTGGAATATCTTACGTGCTGTCTCGTCAAGAGTCCAACGCCCATATATGATATTCTCAACAAACCAGCCATCTTCATTGACATAAACTACAGCCATAGAGGTGTTGTCTAGTCGGCTTGTGTTTCCTTTCTTCTTAGAAACATCTTGGAAACCAGCGAGGTCAATAGCAATATAATAATCACCATCACCAGTAGGTTTTGTGCCAGTCTGTAACCACTCTTCTTTAAACATCTCAGAGCCTTGGTTCTTGAAAGAAGCCATGAACTCTTGTTGGAAGGCGTGGGTTGACATACTCTTTTTAGCAATGTTGATCTCTTCAGGATCTAAGGTTTCATTGTCGTAGGAGGTGAAGTGCCATGCAGAGAACGTAGGGTCATCCTCAGATAGCTCTGCATACTTGTATAAGTCATAGAAGTGATTACGTCCCTTGGGTGTACCTATGAAGAGACAGGAGCCCTTTTGGTCAGCTAGGGCTGGTCGTAGGATCTCCTCAAATACCTCTGGTTTCATATCTGCATATTCATCAAGACATAAAAACTTAAGGCTAACACCACGCATCGTATCGGGTCTATCAGCACCCTTAAGTGAGATAGTTGCACCATTGATCAGGGTGATTTGCATGTTGTTGATATGAGAGCTGCGTATTACTGGGTGACCTAATTCTATCAATAGGCCCCACATGATGTCTCTGGCCTGCCCTTGGGTAGGTGCAACATAGAATACATGGGAGTTTGGTTTATCAGCTTGAAGGGCATTGACAATTAGAAGCCATGCAGCTAGTCGTGACTTACCACAACGTCTTCCTGCTGCCACTACCCTAAAGCGTGTAGGGTCTGCCCATACTTTCTTTTGCCAATCCAGAAGTTCAATCTTTAAATCAGCCATGATTAGACAACCTCATAATCAGCATCAGTTATATCTTCAGAAGTACCTGAGACCTCAGGTTGACCTACACCAGTGATATTAATCTGTATAGCTGACTTAGCACTACCCTTGGTGATATCCTTCTCAAAGGCTGCTACAGGGGCTACACGGTCCATGACAAGTTTCCATGCTGATGCTTGGTTCTTATGATCATCGTTCAAGGCAGCATTAAAGATAGCCTCAAGTACTTTGGCTGACTTAGGGGACGCAAGCATCCTAGCTTTGTACTCGTTGATGATAGCAGCATCACCTTTGGGACGACCAATAATACCCTTAGGCTTCTTAAGAGCCGCCTTAGGTGGTCTACCTGTACGCTTCTTAGGTACTGTTCTACGGTCAACCCTGCCTGACTTGGTAAGCTTAGGTTCTTTAGGTTCTTCTTGTTCTGACATATCTATGCAATTGCCTCTGTGTTGAGATTGCTACGGGGGGGTGGGGTTACTTAAGACTGACAATCTCTGTTAAGAGACATAGGTGTCGCCTTAAGTATACTTAAGTGTCTTTATGTTTATTCTTTAATTATAACTAAAAGTAACTACTAAAGTGTCTAAAGTAGTTACTTTATGTTTATACTAAAAGAATAAACTGTAAGTGCCTTAGGGCCGCGTTAAGCTGCTAAAGCATACTATAGGTATATTATACCACATCTGAGCCTGAAAGTCAAGTAGTTTCTACAGTTTCTTCAGTATACTTAAGGTCGTGCCCATGAATACCTTTGTGATGTTAATGAGAACTATTATCATTCCCATGTATATCATAGGGTTATCTTATGTAACCTACAGTAATCTTTTGTTACTTACTAAAGCAGAATCACTCTTTTGTAAACTTAGGTGCCTACCACAGTTATCCCAAGAATACTCCACGGCCCCCTCCCCCTCTTTGGTTCACACTATGGCACCTTTGTCAACCCGTGACTATCTCATGGCCTATAGTCACACTTAAGACTCTTCAGTCTACTTGTGACTATCTCAAGGCCTATAGTCACGCACTTGACAAGCCCTAGGATCTATGGTAGGCCCAAGGCCTTAAGCATACTCGAGTATCAATGTCAAGCAATGACTACATAAGATTCATTAGTCACTGAGGTTGACAAGTGTGAGCCTATGTGGGTGCCTATAGCTATACCTAGCACAAGTAACACAGGAATACAACAGGGGCTGAGGCCTCACACAAGGCCGCCAGTGAGACACAAGGCCTAGGGCCTGCCCTTACTATGCCCAAAGTATTTACGCAGCTTCTGTGTTATTGGCACGACTATTGCATACTCATGTATCCTTCTATCTATTATGCGTGCGTGCGCGAGTATCATGTTGTCTTGGTTGTTGTCAAGTATTACTTATGTTGTGACTAAGTAGTCACAAGTTGTAATGTGCTGGTATCATGCTATTATAGACACATAACCAAGCGGCACAAGGCGGCTAGGGTAACCAAGGAGTATTATAATGACTACCAGAATGTGGACCAAAAGAGAAACGCAGGCAGTTCTGAAAGAACTACGTACTATGTATACAGTACATAAGCTACCTTCAGGATACAGTGTAACGGATGATCAAGGCTCAGAAGTACTGCGGGCAATGACGGGATACCGTGGTTACCTGATACGCTACGACGATGGTCTATTTGAAACTAACTGAAATAATACTTGACTTATCATAGAGCCTTGGGTAACCTAGGGCTCTAGAGTAAACCAAGCAACTAAACCAAGGCCCTAGGCCAATGGAGTACACCGTGAAAACATTAAAGAAAGCACCTGCAACGCTAGGTTATACACTATACCAAGGCCCCTCAGTACTCGACGGCGCACCTATCGCGGCCATCTTGACGCTAAAGACCAGTAACCGCAAAACGGGCAACATGGCGCAAGTGTGGATCATTCGCACTGATGATAATCCAGTAGCCATAAGCCAAGCTAAACTAGATGGTAGTATCTGTGGATCATGCCCTCACAAGCAATCGGTAGGCGGCGCGTGTTATGTTAATATTGGTCAAGCCCCACTAGCAGTATACAAGGCTTTTAAGCGTGGTAGATACTCAAGTGATCTAAGTGGCCTAGCGGATAAGCTGGCAGGTCGTATGCTTCGCCTAGGAGCCTACGGCGACCCGTCGGCTATTCCTTATGAGGCCTTAGCCTCAGTAGCGGCCATGGCTAAAGGCCACACAGGCTACACGCACCAAGTAACGCACAAGGCTTTTGATAAGCGCTATCTAGGCCTCTGCATGGTCTCGGCAGATACACCAAAACAAGCATTAAAGTATCAAAAGCTAGGCGCTCATACGTTTCGTGTGGCCTTAGAAGGTGATACACTGGCAGAAGATGAGCTAGAATGCTTAGCAGACGCACAAGGCCTTCAATGCGCTGATTGTGGCTTATGTGATGGTACTAAGCGAAACATAGCCATCACTGTTCATGGTTCACGCTCTAAACGTTTTAAGTCTAATCTAATCAATCTGAAAGAGGTAGCATAATGACTAATCAACAAATATTACAACAGAATGTAGATCAAGCATACGGGTTCCATAAGGCGGCTTTGGATGCGCTGGCACTAGCTCAATCAAACGCGCATTATGCTGAGAAACTATACAATGAGGCTATGACTACTGCTATTGACGCGGCTAAAAAGAGGTAGCATAAGATGGGTAACATTAAATGTGCAGATGCTTTCACAGGCCATATATTAAAGCTAGACACCGGTGAATTGTATTTTAGGGTAGACTTAAGTTATATGCCTAAACCTATGTGGCTCAGGCATTATAGAGATAACAGGGGCATAGTGCCTTTAAATTATGGTCCTATAACTGACCAACTAACAAGGCTATGGGAAGTACAGCAAGACACTACACCCACACAACAACAGATGAGAGAGGCGTAGCATAATGAATATATACGGATATGCTTTACTTGCCATAGTCATTCTATACGTGGTATGGTTTAGTCATTGGCTTTATAAGTTAATAACTACGGACGAAATAACAGAAATGAACAAGGCACTAGAGAAAACTTTTGGAGGTGATAATAATGTTAACTAATACTAAACTAAAAAACCTATGCATGAACCACTTGCTAAAGCGAGACAATACCAGTATACTAGTGCTTGAGGAATTATATCTTGATTTCTTCAACGACTACCTGACACTGGCCTATGCAGCCGAAAACATGGGCGTACAGGAAGATCTGCTAGGGTACGCTATGGACCTAGGTAAACAATTTAATCACAAGACTAGAGGGTAAAATAATGAACAATTACACAGAAGCAGAAAAGGCACTATATAACGTGCTGTTAGATTTGAACTATAGTGAACCATACATCACACTGGGCAGCCTTGCCAAGGTAACAGGCACGCCAAGGCGTATATTAGCTCCCCTATTGGGTGATTTAGTAACTAAGGGTAAGGTACTGGCAGGGAATGAAGACGTCATGGGCGACATTATACACACGTATACGCCTATTGTGTCCAGAGGCCTAGCATATGGCTACCCTTTAGATTATTATACATATGAAGAATGGAGCGGGTTTGCATTATGAGCTATTTATATGATATAGTTTACCTAATAGGCTTAGCTGTTGTTTACACAGCGGTAATCATGAGCCTAGTAGCTGCAACAGCCGCAGGTGTGGCAGTATTATTAACATTATTAACTAAATAAGGCGGTATACAATGAGATGCAAAGCGTGTAATATGATTTTGAATGACTATGAATTGTCACGGAAAGAAAAGGAAACTGAAGAATTTTTAGATTTGTGTGGTAAGTGCTTGACAATCAGTAATGAAGCAGCATATAATATCGTTATTGATGCAGGTGATTTTGACTTAGAAGAGGGTATTAATTATGGCACAAGCAACTTTTGACCTAGAGATAGACGTAGGCACTTTAGAAGAGATGCTAATTAACTTTGAGGTTGACTACTATATCGACCAAGATGCAGAGGTGGTTATTAACGACTATTATTGTTACTATATCAACGAGGCCGAGAGCGGCCTTAAGCACTACGAGAGGCTACCTAGGTGGCTAGAGAAAAAACTAGAAGGTGAGGTAGAAGATTATAAATATGAAATGATAGCAAATAACGCTTGACACAATTAAGCAACCTTGGTATAATACTAAGGTAACCAAGACACTTTTAGTATATTCTTAGTTTATAACTAAAAGTAACTACTAAAGTGTCTTAAGTACAACTAAGGGCCATAAGGGCCTTTAGAACTAAAACCCACTATAGCCACTTAAGGCTAAGGATAATTTTATGTCAGTAATTACAGGTAAAGTCGCTTTTGTCAATCTAGAAGAGTACGAGATTTATCAAGGTCAGTCAACGGGTAAATACTCGGTGGTTGTCACACTAGACGATGCGGAGGCGTCCAAGCTAGAAGAACAAGGCGTCAATTTAAGGGAGTACGAAGGCAATAAGCAACGTAAGTTTGCCAGTAAGTTTTCAGTCGATGTAGTAGACTTAGACGGTGAACCTGAAACGGCACGACTTACTCGAGGTTCTTTGATCCGTATTCAGTACTCAACAGGTCAACCACATCCAGTGCATGGTATTACGCCTTATCTGGATAAGATCCGAGTACTTGAACTAGCTAATCAGTCTGATGACGACTTTTAGAGGCTAACCCTAGGGCTTACTATGGGTAGGCCCTTAAAACCCCTTAGAACGCACCACAGGAGCTCACAGAGCATGATACAAGTAGAAAGTACATTTGTTAAGCATGAACCATGCCCCTCGTGCGGCTCCAGTGATGCCTTAGCGAGGTATTCAGATAACCATGCAGTATGTTTCAAATGCCAGCACTATATACACGGTGATGGTACAACAGCAACAGCAACCAACATAAGAGCGAGGCCACTGGAAATGACAGGCACAATAGCAGCCCTACAGGATAGACGTATATCCATGGACGTATGTAAACGATATGGCGTCACAGTAGAACATGACGCCTCAGGGGTGATTAATAAACACCACTATCCATACCATAGTCTAACGGATAGAACTAAAGTCGTAGGTACTAAGGTGCGAGGTGTCAAAGATAAACAATTCTACAGTACGGGAGACCTAACACAAGCAGGTCTATTTGGTCAACAGATATTTGCGGAGGGAGGTAAATACATAACCATAACAGAAGGCGAGATAGACGCCATGGCTGTTAACGAGATGTTTGACGGTAAATGGCCAGCAGTGTCTATCAGGTCAGGAGCAGCGGCAGCAGCCAAGGACATTAAAGCCTCGCTAGAATACCTAGAGACTTTTGATAATGTTATCATATGTTTTGATTCAGACGAGGCAGGTATAAAGGCCTCAGAAGCTGTTCTACCGCTCTTTAGCCCTCGTAAGGCTAAGGTATGTACCCTGCCTTTAAAAGACGCTGGTGATATGCTCAAGGCCAATAAGGTACGAGAGTTTACCCGATGCTGGTGGGATGCTAAGGCGTTTAAGCCTGAGGGTGTGGTAAGTTTAGGTGATGAATCAGTATGGGATAAGTTTCTAAAGCGTGGTACAGAAGAGGTAACACCGCTACCTGCTAGCTTTGGTTCACTTAATGCCATGATGAATGGGGGTATTGCAGCGGGAGAGGTGACAGTCATTGGTGCCTTGACAAGTATTGGTAAGTCTACTATGGTGTACAACCTAGTACACGGTATGTACGTTGAAAGTTCTAAAAAGATTGGTTGTGTGTTCCTAGAGGCTGACGTAGGTGAGACAGTGGAGAAGCTTCTATCTGTCTATATGGGAACCAATATAAGCGACATAGAACAGAAGGACAGGGATTACAATCTGTACCATGAGAAGTACAACGAGCTGGCCCAGAGTGATAAACTACATATACTGGATCACCAAGGCGCTCTAGAAGCTGATGAACTATTCGCTAAGATGCAGTACTTGGTTAAAGGTTTAGACTGTGATATAATTATCTTAGATCCGCTACAGGCAGCCGTGACTTCTAATGACAATGGTGTCATTGATGGGTTCATGGATAAATGTCTAAAGCTTGCAAAGAATACTGGAGTAAGTATTATCATTGTTAGTCATATGCGTAAGCCTAATGCTAAGAATGCACATGACGTAGGTGAGTATGATTTGAAAGGCTCAGGTTCAATCAACCAAATAGCCTTCAACACTATCCTACTGAGTCGTGATAAGATGTCTGATGATGATTACGCACGTAACTGTACTCAGGTGCAACTAGTTAAGTGTAGACGTACAGGACGTACAGGGGTAGCTGGCTGGCTCTATTATGAGAACAACACCAGCCGTTTAGTAGCTACTCAGGCACCTGAAATTAAGAAGGCTAATGATATAGAGGACTTTTAAATATGTATGCAGAAGAGTTGCTAACAGTAGGTTTAAGTGCTATAATAATTATATACTTCATGGGAGGTAGCTAAGGGATGATAAGTGCAGCGGTCTTATGCATGGCTATGAACCTCTACCACGAGGCCAGAGGTGAGCCTTTAGCAGGCCAGTACGCAGTAGGGCAGAGCGTTATTAATCGTGTGAGGGACAAGAGGTATCCCAATACAGTTTGTGAGGTAGTACATCAGGCCAAGTACCGAGGGTGGGATCAGGTAAACCCCATACGTAACCAATGTCAATATAGTTGGTACTGTGACGGTAAACCTGACAACCCACAAAATGGTAAGGCTATGCTGGAGGCTACCATACTGGCCCAGTACATATTAGCCTCTACGGTAATAGACATTACAGAAGGTGCCACACATTACCATGCGTCATATGTACACCCATATTGGGCAGACCATATGACGACCACGGTACAGATAGGTACACATATATTTTATAGATAATAGGAGCAAGTAATATGAGATTGATATTCGACATAGAAACAGACGGCCTTAAGCCTACAGTAGTTTGGGTTATCGTTACTAAGGATATTGATACTCAAGAAGTCAAGACTTTTTATAAACCATTTGATACTTTTAATGAATACATAAGCAAAGCTGAGGAGGTGATAGGGCACAACATCATTGGTTATGATATACCAGTGTGTGAGAGGCTACTGGGTACTACGTTTGACCATTGTAAGGTCACGGATACTCTGGTACTATCCAGATTAGCCAACCCACAAAGAGAAGCACACAGCCTAGATTACTGGGGAGGAGTATTAGGGAATGCAAAAGGTACTTATTCGGATTGGTCACAGCTTACTCCAGAGATGGTGGTATACTGTAAGCAAGACGTTGATGTTAATGAACAAGTATACGAACGATTGCTATATGAGCTTGCTGATTTTGGAAGCGAAAGCTTACTTCTTGAGCATAAAGTACAGCATATCATCCAAAAGCAAATCAGGAACGGGTGGCTCTTAGATGAACCTAAGGCCCATGACCTTGTAGCAGAACTAAAGGAAAAACAATATGATCTTGAAGAAAACGTACAAAAAGTATTCATACCGCTGCCAACATTTATCAAAGAAGTTACACCAAAAGTTAAAAAAGATGGTACGATAAGTGTAGTAGGTTTAAAGTTTCTAGGTGAACGCTGGACAACAGTCGGTGGCCCCTTTAGTCGTATTGATTGGCCAGTGTTCAACCTAGGCTCTAGGAGGCAGATAGGGAGATACCTACAACACTTTGGGTGGAAGCCTAAAGTATTTACAGAAACAGGACAGGCCATTGTGTCTGAGGACGTACTCAAGGACGTTAAAGGTATCCCTGAGGCTGAACTGATAGCATCCTACCTACTGGTACAGAAGCGTATAGCTCAGGTACGAAGTTGGCTAGAGGCTGTTGACGAAGACACTGGGAGGGTACACGGATACGTTAACACTAATGGTGCGGTTACTGGACGTATGACACACAGTAAGCCTAATTGTGCTCAGGTGCCCTCCTCCAGTAGTCTATATGGTCCTGAGTGCAGGGCTTGCTGGATTGTACCAGAGGATTATAAGCTTGTAGGTATCGACGCTTCTGGTTTAGAATTGCGAATGTTAGCCCACTTCATGAATGATCCTGAGTACACGAAAGAGATACTGGAGGGTGATATTCATACGGCTAACCAGAAAGCTGCTGGATTAGCAAATCGTAATTTAGCAAAGACTTTCATATACGCTTATTTGTACGGCGCAGGTGACGAGAAAATAGGCTCTATTGCTGGTGGCGGTAGGAACATGGGACGGAAGCTTAAGGCTAAGTTCCTTAAGGGTACACCAGCACTGGCGGTACTTAAGGAAAATGTATCAATAGCAGCAGGAAAAGGTTACCTCAGGGGCTTGGATAAAAGAAAAGTATTTGTTAGATCAGAGCACTCAGCTTTAAATACACTTTTACAGTCAGCAGGGGCATTAGTTATGAAACAAGCCTTGATTATTCTTGATGAATATGCTATACTATGGGGTATAGACTATAAGTTTGTAGGTAATATCCATGATGAATTTCAGGTGGAGGTACGAGCGGATCAAGCAGAACGTTTCGGACAGTTAGCCTGCAGTTGTATTGAGGCCGCAGGGCTTGCCTTTAAGCTTAAATGCCCACTAGCTGGTGATTTTAACGTAGGAGATAGTTGGGCTGAGACCCATTAGGGGGAGTTATGAATGCAGCAATGGAATTAACAAAAAAACAAATCAGTAACGCAAAGTATAATCCTAGGAATAACGCAAGAAATAATCCTAGGAATAACCCTCAACGTATGTTTGTCAACGGTAAGTACGTACCTAAAAACCATCCCATGTGGAAAGCCGGAACCTATAGGACATTTAATGACGCAGCCTTTAGTTCCTTTACTAATTACGCTTCCTCAACCAAAGGTGATGTGTACATTATCACTAACAAGGCGTGGCCTGAGTGGGTTAAGATAGGTAAAGCTGTTGATGCTACAGATCGTCTTAAGAGTTACCAGACAAGTGACCCATTTAGAGCTTATGAGTTACATCATAGTGTCACTAAGGATAACAGACACACAGCAGAGGTAGAGGCGCACAAGGCACTTGAGGTCTTAAGTAAAGACAGGAAGAATGAGTGGTTTAAAGTAGACTTAGAGACAGCAGTAAGTTGTATAGGAGGTAACATATGAAACATAATAAAGGCAAGCCATTTGACATCTGTTTTGTTGATGCTGATAGTTTGATATATCGTATCGCACTTAAGACTGATATAGACTTAAGCACAGCCAAGGAATACTACGATAAAGCCATAGAGGATATTGAGTGGAACACCTGCAGCACAGTGACTAAGGTAGCACTAAAGGGCGTAGGTAACTTCCGCTATGCTATAGCAGAGGATTACAAAGGCCAACGTAAAGTTAAAGAACAAGAGGAAGACCCTAATCCTGCGTTGACAGAGAGGCGTAAAGAGCTGAATGAGTATGCTTATAGCCTAGGGCACTTTGCTAGTGATAACTGTGAAGCAGACGATGTAGTATCTATATGGGCGCAGGAGGCTTTAGACGCTGGTGTAAACTATGTCATAGCACATATAGACAAAGACATTGACATGGTGGAAGGCTGGCATTACAACTTCACCAAAGAAACTTTGTACTACATTGATGCAGAGGAAGGTTGGTACAGGATGTGCATACAGATGCTTACGGGTGATTCTACGGACAACATACAAGGTCTTAAGGGTATTGGGCCTAAGAAAGCAGAGAAGCTACTGGCTGATGTTGCTAAGGCTGATATGCTGGCTAAAGTACAGGAGGCATGGCAAAAGGCTCACCCTGATGATTGGCACGACAGACTAGAGGTGTGTTGGAATCTGTTGTACATGCGTAGAGATTGGGATGGGTTCCGTAGACTAACTATTGAGGAGACTTTAGAATGAATAAAACTACTGTACATAATCTACTTAATGAGCTTGATGATCTATCTCGGTATTGCATTGAACGTGCTATGGATCAAGATTATAGGGATGAGCATGAAAATCACTCTGATGGTCAGCAAGAGTACATGGACAAGCACAAGGAAATTAGAAAACTCATTGGAGGGCAATACGGTACTAATGATACGTGTGTTTATAGCGGCATAATGGTTATTCTCGACATTGCTAGAGAAGCTCAGATGTGGCAACAGTACGCCATGTGGTTAGAAAATGAGTTAGAAAACGAAAGAGATGAGTATGGAGTGAATTACTTTCATACGTTCGATGAGTGGTACGAGAAACATCACAAGTGGGACAAGGAGAAGTGAGAAGATGACAGCTAAGATAAAGTTCAGATCAGGGCTCGAAAGTGCATTCAGTGACGCTGTAGGCACTAAAGACTTTCTTTATGAGCCTTACAGGATACCTTACATTATAAATAAGAAATACATACCTGACTTCATATGTGAACGTACAGGTGCCATGATAGAATGTAAAGGATTCTTTAGGGTTGGTGATACACAGAAGTATAAAGCTATTAGGGACGAGATTGATCGACCATTGATCTTCCTGTTCTCTGATTCAACTAAGAAGTTACGTAAAGGTTCTAAGATGACATTAGGGCAGTGGTGTGAGAAAGAAGGTTTAGCTCACTTCACCTTACGTACCGTAGATAAGTTACTGGAGCATTTGAAATGTCTAGCACCTTTGAAGAATTAAAAGAGAAAGTACTCAAAGAGTTTGATGTTGACTTACTGTGTGAGCTTATGAAGATTGACAGTGAACAGTTACTTGACCGCTTTGAGGATTTATTCATGAAGAACATGGAGCTATTTGAAGATGACGAATAATGCCTTGGACATACAAGTAGGTGGTGAGCATTACAATACACTGGGTATTCAACCTATAGAGTATATTGTAAGCAATAACACACCTTATTGTGAGGCCAACGTGATTAAGTATGTATCCCGCTGGCGAAGCAAGAATGGCCTAGAGGACTTACTTAAAGCTAAACACTATATTGACCTACTTATAGAATTAGAAGACTTACACGAGGGGAACCGATAATGCAGCTAATAGAGATGCTTAAGAAGCATGAGGGTGTTGAGACTCATGCGTATGTAGACACGGTAGGTAAGACGACCATAGGTGTAGGGCGTAATATAGACGCTGCAGACGGCCTAGGGCTCTCTGAGAAGGAGATTGATTACCTACTGCATAATGACATTGACAGGGTAGAGAATGAGCTTCTAAAGAGCTTACCTTGGGTTTCTAACCTAAACCCTGACCGTTTTGATGCTTTGGTTGACATATGCTTTAACTTAGGTTTACCGCGGTTCCTTAAGTTTCAAAAGGCCTTGAATGCTCTAATGACACATAACTATGAACTGGCAGCTATTGAGTTCTTAGATAGCCGTTGGGCTAAACAGGTAGGTGGTAGAGCTATTGAGTTAGCTGAGATGATTAGAACAGGTGTTTACCAAGAGGATTACAAAGTATGATAGTTAAATTATATACAGGTTCAAACTGTCCAGCGTGTGTCACACTCAAGGGACGTTTAGAAGGCCTAGGTATTAGTAGCTACAAATATGAAGAGGCTAACGTTAATGTACCAGCGAATCGTGAGGAGGTTATTAAGCTAGGATTCCGAGGTGTTCCCTTGTTGGTACGTTATGATATTGATGGGGAGGTTGTAGGTGCTCTAATGGGAGCCACTAAAGCGGATAGTGCTTACACTGATATCTTTAAAGGCGCGTGGGAGAGTCCTCATGTTATTCATGAACCACTTTAAAATGATTATGGAGGGTTTTGACTGTGACCTTAACACAGCTATTCAACTATATCAACGCGGTACTGTCTGGGAGGACTAAATGAAGGCTGAATACATAAGTCATATGGGTGACGACCTGACTGTAGTGAATGCAGCGAGAGTATCATTTGATAAGGAGAGCGCAGAGGTTAGTTACAGTGACACAAAACTAATCAAGTACCTAGCATCTCATGGTCACTGGACACCATTCAGTCACCCTCAGATCACCATGCGCTATACAGTGCCTATCTTTGTAGCTCGACAGGAGTTTAAACATATCGTAGGCTTCACACGTAACGAAGTGAGTCGTAGGTATGTAGATGATATGCCTGAGTTCTATATGCCAGAGGTGTGGCGTAGTCGGCCAGAGGGTAGCGTCAAGCAGGGTAGCGGTAGTAGTGTTAGTGAAGAAGATAATGCACAGATTAAACGTCATTATGAAGGCCAAATGCGTGAGTGTTTAGTCGCTTATACCAACCTTCTAAAGAGGGGAGTAGCACCCGAACAAGCTCGTATGGTCTTACCACAGTCGATGTACACAAGCTACTACGTCACTGGCTCACTTGCAGCCTTTGCTCGTATGGTCAAGCAGCGTACTGATGCTCATGCACAGGTAGAGATACAGGAGTTAGCTAAGGTGGTTGATAAGGTGATTAGACCGCTATTCCCCATATCTTTTGCGGCGTTAGTGAATCCTTAAAGTGATCTAAAGTGTAGGAGAATGAAAATGAGCAGAACAAAGAGAAAAGCCAAGACAGGAGCTAAGGCAGTATCAAGTAACTGTAGGAACCACGGAAGTTGTGACTACTGTAAAGGAAACAAGATGCACAGGCATTCTAAGAAACTAGTTAATGATAACGAGGAAGTAACATATTATGATGAACCTTAAATTGAAAGATTGTCAAATGGAACAGATCACCGTAACGTACTTAGATGGACTACACCATGATCTTAAAGAAGAACTTAAGGCTCATGATGCTGACCCGTACTTAAGTGCTCAAGAGGCACAGGACGTAATGTATACCTTGATTTCTATTGAAGTTGTAATGAAAGACCTTATGTTCATGGATGCTTATATAGACTGGAAGATGGAAAACGGAGTAGACCTGTAATGAATGCACCAACTAACGTTAGTAGCGTATATGAAGATTACATCCACAAGTCACGTTATGCTCGATACCTGCCTCAAGAACAACGTAGAGAGACATGGGGCGAGACAGTTTCCCGTTACCTAGACTACTTTAAAGGACAAGGTAAGCTGGATGACAGTACATATGACGAGCTATACACTGCTATCTATGACAAAGAAGTGATGCCCTCTATGCGAGCATTAATGACCGCTGGTGAGGCTCTTGACCGTGACAATGTAGCAGGGTTCAATTGTAGCTACATGGCTATTGATCACCCTCGCGCCTTTGACGAGATGATGTATATTCTCATGTGTGGTACTGGCGCTGGTTTCTCAGTTGAACGACAGTACGTAGCTAAGTTGCCTGAGGTTGCTGAAGATATGCACCCTACTGACACCTGTATCCACGTAGCCGATAGTAAGATTGGGTGGGCTAAGAGCTTCCGTGAGCTGATCAGTCTGCTGTACTCAGGCCAAGTACCTACGTGGGACGTTAGTAAGGTACGAGCAGCGGGTGAGCCTTTGAATACCTTTGGTGGTCGTGCGTCAGGCCCAGAGCCTTTAGTTGATTTGTTTAAGTTTGCAGTAAGCTTATTCAAGGGAGCTAAGGGCCGTAAGTTGAGTAGTATTGAGGCTCATGACCTATGTTGTAAGATAGCACAGATTGTAGTCGTTGGTGGTGTACGTAGATCAGCATTGATTAGCTTAAGTAACTTAACGGATGATCGTATTCGCCGTAGTAAGCATGGTAACTGGTGGGAAACTGAACCACAACGGGGATTAGCCAATAACTCAGCTTGTTATACTGAAAAGCCTGACTTTGAAGCCTTTATGAGTGAGTGGAGTAGCCTGTATGAGTCCCGAAGCGGTGAGCGTGGGTTCTTTAGTCGAGTAGCTAGTCAAAACCAAGCAGCTAAGAATGGACGTAGGGATGCTGGTCATGACTTCGGGACGAATCCGTGTTCGGAGATCATCTTACGCCCACAACAATTTTGTAATCTCAGCGAAGTAGTTGTACGTCATGATGATACCTTTGATACCCTTAAGAGCAAGGTACGTCTAGCATCTATCCTAGGGACGCTACAGGCTACGTTGACTGACTTCCGCTACCTACGTAAGAAGTGGCAGGATAATACCGCAGAAGAAGCTTTGTTGGGTGTGAGCCTTACAGGTATACTTGATAATAAACGAATGGCTACAGTAGGGCCAAAGTTAGCTGGAGAGCTTGAGGAACTTAAGAATGAAGCAGTTAGAGTTAATAAGGACTGGGCCAAAAGATTGGGTATCAATCAGTCTACAGCCATTACGTGCGTTAAGCCGTCAGGTACAGTCTCACAATTGGTCAACAGCGCCAGTGGAATCCATGGTCGGTTTGCTGACTATTATATTCGCAGGGTTCGTGCTGACAGTCGTGATCCCCTATGTACAGTCTTAGAGGCCGCAGGAGTCCCTGTAGAGGACGATGTGACCTCAAGCAGTACTAAGGTATTCAGTTTCCCTCAAAAGGCTCCTAAGGGCTCTACAATAGCTTCTAAGCAGTCTGGTATGGAACAGTTGCACCTTTGGGATATGTATCAACGTCATTGGTGCGAACATAAACCATCCATTACGGTTTACTATAAGGATAATGATTTCCTTGAGATTGGTAACTGGCTATTTAACAACTTTGATGAAGCCTCAGGGTTGAGCTTCTTACCGTTCAGTGAACACACGTATCAACAGGCACCTTATGAAGAGATTGATAAGGCTACCTATGAGGCTATGCTTAAGGTTACACCTACTGAGGTGAACTGGGATATTGTTGAAGCAAGTGACTTGACAGAAGGAGCACAGACTCTGGCTTGTACTGGAGGTGCTTGCGAGATTTAGCAGACAAACAAAAGGCCCCAAGGTGTGAACCAAGGGGCCTTTTTTGTGCTTAAGATTTAGATCCAATCAGAGAATAGACTTTCAATGAAACCTTTCTCCTTAGGCCTGCCTGTCGGCTTCCATTGCTCCTCCTTTGTGGCCAAGAGGTCTTCACCAGCCTTACGTATATTAGAGTAAGCTTGTTCCTTCTCACGATAGAAGTCAGAGGTGTTATCATTAGGAGTACCTTGGAAAGCCTGAGCGTCCCCTAAGAATGCCTCCTGAAGATGATCACCTCCTTTAGAAACATCATCCATCAACTCAGTAAAGAACTCCCTATCAGCCTTAGAAGTCTTCAGTGTCTGAAGTTCACTATAAGCATCTTGACCATACTTAGCCACAAACGCTTCAGGGTCTGAGTCAGCATGTTGTTGAATCTTATCTAAAGCTTTATGTGTAAACTCATGATTCCATACCTCAGGTCTTGCAAAACCTCCTGTGGCCATGACGTCACCAGCATCTGCCCTGAGTGAGTCATCGAGACTAAAGCCCTGACTGAGTAGACCTGAGTACCTTTGACGCCTATCCATACTCTCAGGAACATAGACACCTTGCTCCTTGCCTCCTGAGAGCATACCAATACCTTTAGCCTGCTTAGGATCATAACCTAAACGAGCTAATGGATTCCAAGACAACTGTTTGTCTAAGTCACTACGGAACTCAAGGTCTCCAAAGGCCTCCGAAGAGGCTGGCGGGTTACTGAAGTAAGACCGAGGGCCTGTCCAACCAGTAGGTGTCCAAGGCATTATCTAGTCTCCTGATCTTCTACAGGTAAGTTAGAGCCTGTGACCTTAGCACCTAAGTACGCACCGCGCCCACTTACTTCCGCTAAGACAGCTAAGAACTCTTTACCTTCTTTATTGATGGTAGCCTTTCCGTCTTTAAAGTCAATGGCCTTACCTAGTGCATCTAAAGTGTCCTTAGATAAGATAAAACGCATTAGTTGTTGATCTTTAATGTTCTGGAACTGCCGCGTACCTGCCATGGATGATAGGATGGTTATTTTCTGCCACGCACTTATAAAAGGCCTACGCCACATAGCTGTGACATTAGAAAGACCAAAACCTACCGTCTGCTTACCTGCCTCTTTATCCCTGACCTTAAGAGCTTGTTTTAAACGTGGTAACTCCAGCTCAGCCATAGAGTCACCTATGATAGCTAGGGCCTCTAAACCCTTAAAGTAAGAACGTCCGAATACCTTAACATAAGCTTCACGGTGTTTGGGGTCATTAATGAACTCCTGTATCGTTATATCCCGTAGGTTAGCCTGTGACATGGCCTTATTTATCATTGACTGTCGCACCCCGTCCATAACAGCCGTTTGGTTATTAGAGGACATAGCCGCTATACCTGCCAGATGTTTTTCACGCTTACCAGCATCATTAAGCATCTCACCAACAACCTTATCAGTGCTTGTACCTAAAGACTCAAAGAGGAAGTCCGTTTGGTGACGAGATGCTAACTCCCTTTCAACACCTACAGCAGCCAGTTCTTCTTGCATGCCTTTTACTAAGCGAGAAGTATCTCTGACCTCATCCTCAAGCCCGTCCACCATGCCCAAAAGAAGGCGGTTATCTGCTTTATCCAGCCAGCGTTCTACAGCCTTGGGTTGTATAATACCGTTCTTAAACATGATATCATTAAGACCAATCAAGATACTATGGCGCAATATAGAAGGGCCTTCATCGCCAGCGACAGCTAGAAGCTGTTGAGCAATTTCTGGTTTCATTACTTTCTTAACTACGGACTGGCTGAACTTAGAGCGTGAAATGCTCGCTACACCTTCAGCAGAGTAAGGCACACCGATGTTCTCTAAATACTTTAGATCGGCAGCGCCATACAGTTTATGAAAGTCAGCATCTGTTTCCTCAAGCAGTTGTTTAAATCCTTTATTGAGATCCTTCAGTGTTTCGCGTTGACTGCTATCTAGATTACCCCGTAAAAGGCGGTTGATTTCTCTTTTGAAACTATCAATCTGAGGTACAGACAAAGGCTCAAAGGGCGCATCTTTCTTAAGAGGCTTTAGGTCGTTAATCAAAACAGAGAGGCGAGTAGACGCTCCAAACATTTCATCTAAACGTAAGTTTTTATTCAGATTGAATAGCATCTCAGTAGCTTCAGGGGGAAACTCCAGACCCGCGTCCTCTGCATCTTTTAATATCTTATCATACTCCATAGATAGCTGCTTACGAGCTAGACCTTCCTGTGCCTTTATTAGGTTCTCTATTTGACGACCACTCTCTACAGAATCACCTTTCTCATTAAGACGATCCGATGTTTCTGCTATACGATCCTCAATACTATATTGTTGATCTTCTAGTTGATCCTCAACCAACTTCTGCTGCGCACCGATACGTTTTTTTTCATCAGTGATTGCTTTCGCCTGCTTACGTGCTTGTGTTGCGGGATTACCTCCAAACTTAGAGGTATATGACTTAAGAACATTATTATATTCTGTAATAGCGGAGTTAACTGACTCACGAAACCCTGTGTTTGACCTATAAAAAGACTCGAAATCTCTATTGAGTTGATCATTAGCTACCAGTGGAGCTAAGCGAGCAATCTGTAAATCAGGCACACCTAAACGTGCTGCCATACGCTGTGCTTTCTCTATCGTACGTATAAGATCGGGCTGTGAGTTTAACATATCAACCCTGAGGTTCTCATGCCCTACCTCAACAACGTCCTTTATAAACTCATCACGGTTAGCTATGCGATTACGTAAGCCAGCCATGGCTCCACCTGCTTTCTTAGCTGTGTAGGCAATAGGCGCTTGTGTTAAACCTGTCACGGTGCCTGTTAGGAGACCCACACCTACGCCTATCGCTTGTTGGCCTGTCTCACCCACATCAAACTGTTGTGCTGTCTTTACAGCCTGTTCACCAGCAACAGAAGCTGTGTAGGAAGGGAATAGCGAGGCAACACCTACCTTAACTACACCTTTAAGAGTACCCGCACCTACGTAGGTCAAAGGATCACCTAGTTGGCCCACTGTAGCTGCAGCAGCCCTAGCGTGGGGTGTCTTTAGACCTCCGATGGGTCTATACTGCTGACCTACAGATTCAGCTAGGAACTGTCTATCCAGCTCAGCCGCCTTAGGATCTTTGAAGCTATGAAACCAAGGTAGGCTGGTGTTTAGTATACTTTCATCAGTACGTAAAGCACGTACAAGGTCATCAGGAGCGAAGAAGTCTATGAAGTTGAGCAAGGCGTCTTGTTTACCTGAGGCACTAATCGAAGGGTCTTCTTTCTCTATAGGTGCTACATCTTCTAGTTGTTTGTTACGTGTGGTTAAAGCGGTTTCATCGAAAGAATCTTCAACCCGTACTGGTGCTGTGTCATCCTGCTCAATGCGTGTTGTTAACTTAGTCTCGTCAAAAGCCATTGGTATATCCTAAAGTATTTATAGTTTCAAGAAGTGACCAGCTACTACAGTGAACACCTCGCCTTCCTCATTATCTTGTACGGAACCCTCAGGGTAAGCTTCATGGTCTTTCACTTTACCCATTACACTGGCTGAAGGAAAGAAACTAAGTAACTGTGATTGTAGTTGAGAAGGGTCTTCAACAGAACTAAGGGTACGCCTATACTCACGAGATACTACTCTAGCTGTATTGCGTGTAGCCCCTCGCTCACCTGCTTTAATAATTTTCTCTAACTGAGTGATCGTTTCAGGTGAAAGTGTACCTAATGTTCCTGTTGTCAGACCGTCCATTAAGCCACCTAAGAATGTGTTTGCATCCTTAAGGGCAGCGATCTCTGTTACAGCCTTAGAATCGCCATTGAATATCTCTGAAGCTGTTCGTATTAAGAGCGGAATACTCTTAACCTGCCCACTCTTTACGTTAGCTAAGGCTTCTTGGGCCAATGTGACTTTAGAGAAGATAGTATCACTTTTCTGAATCACCTGTGAACTAGCCATAGTATCATAAGAGGCTCTTGCAATCTGTAAGGGCGTGTCAACAACAACAGTTTTGTCAGTTGTACGTTGGATCGGCCTATTAAGGGGAACCACACCGTCAGCAGTTAGTTCAAACAGGTTACCATCATTATCCTCACCGACTCGTATTTCTTCCCCCTCACCGTCCACCGCCCAGTAGGTTTTAGTGAATACCTTATCCGTGTCACTATCCGTATCCGCTACCATTTTTACAGCCGCTAAAATAGCTGCAGGGTTACCCGCTTCCACAAGGTCAGCTAGTCTACCGTTGTCCTTACGTATACTATCAGCAAGTTCTTTGTTAGCTTCCTTTTCAATGTTTGAAGCAAGTGCCGCTTCTTCCTCTCCCATGATACGTGCTTCAGCCTCAGCCCTTGATGTTAGGTCATCCTCTAACTTCTGTTGTGCTTTGAGGTCTAGAGCGGCTTGCTTTTGTGCTTGTGTTGTGGCATATTTAGTGGCTTCGAGGGCTAGAGCAGTCTTTGAAGCCTTCTCATCAGCAAGCTTCTTAGCTTCAGCAGCTTGTTGTTCGTTAACCCTTTCATTTAAGTCCTGTGCATACGCAGGGTAGATAGGTGCTATCTTATTAATAAAAGCTCTCTTCTCAGCTATAGTACCGCTGGAGACTGCTAAGGCTTCTTGCTGCAGGGCTTTCTGTGCTGCCTGTGTTGCCCTAATCTCTGCCAACTGTTGATCCTGACCACCGCCCACAGCACCACTTAAGGCCCTGCCAAGGGAAGAACCAAGTAAGCTGAATGCACGAGCCTTAGCTGGTGTACGTGAGCCTTGAGCAGCCTGAGCCATAAGCTGCTGTTGTAAGTTAGTAGCTCGTGTGTTACGTTGTTGTAATAGGTCTTCTACTGAAGGCCCTTG